>VYKR01000081.1_pt1 | contig 20984 bp, 10 predicted proteins | sample 5109561 | NCBI WGS metagenome assembly VYKR01 (sample SAMN12291799, study PRJNA351875) | freshwater metagenome | isolation source: freshwater lake | place: USA: Michigan, Ford Lake | collected 2015-08-15
GGCGTCGCGACGGGCGGCGCGGGCGTCGGGCTGGGCGTAGGCGTCGGGGTCGGGGTCGGGGTCGGCTGCGGTGTGCCGGGCAGGCTGAACCCCTCCAGCCCGGGGATCGAGCGCGGTGGCGCCGGCGGGGCGGTCTGGGCCGCAAGCGGCGCGGCGGTCGACAGGATGGTCAGGAGGAGGGCGCGCCGCCGGATCGGTGGCATGGAACAGGCTCCGTGATGGGGCCGGGCGGCCGGGGGCGTTGCCCGGCGGCGGGGCGGGATCGACCGCACCTATAACGGCCCCCCTCCCCAAGTCGATGCCCGACCGCCCTGCCCTGCTCCCTGCTCCCTACCTCCGTCCGATCCGGTTGACGAGGCGGGTGCGCGGCCCTATTTGGAGGCCTCACCGCGATCTCCGAGAAATGGCTTGCCGTCGCGCAGCGGGCCGTACGGATGGGGATCGACCGGTTTCCCGACGCCCGAAGCCGACGCACCCCCGTGCGATCGGCTTTTCGGCGTCTCCTGCCGCGTCCCGTCCGGGGGTTCCCGGGCACGGTTTTACGGCTGCAAAGGCGAGTTTTCCATATGGCGACCAAGGCGATCGACGGCGGTTCAGCGCGGCGCGACCAGGGCAGCGGCACGGCCAAGCGGCGCATCCGCAAGGTGTTCGGCAACATCCACGAAGTGGTGCAGATGCCGAACCTGATCGAGGTGCAGCGCGAGAGCTACGAGCAGTTCCTACGCTCGGACAAGTCGATCGGCCATGTCTCCGGCCTCGAGAAGACGCTGCGGTCGGTGTTCCCGATCCAGGATTTCGCGGGCACCGCCTATCTCGACTTCGACGATTACGTCCTCGAGGACCCGAAGTTCGATGTCGAGGAGTGCCGCCAGCGCGGGATCACCTATGCCGCGCCGATGCGCGTCACCTTGCGCCTGACCGCGTTCGAGGTCGATCCCGATACCGAGGCCAAGTCGGTCATCGATATCAAGGAGCAGGACGTGTACATGGGCGACATGCCGCTCATGACCGAGAACGGCACCTTCTTCATCAACGGCACCGAGCGCGTGATCGTGTCGCAGATGCACCGCTCGCCGGGCGTCCTGTTCGATCATGACCGCGGCAAGACCCACGCGTCGGGCAAGTATCTGTTCGCCGCGCGCGTGATCCCGTATCGCGGCTCGTGGCTCGATTTCGAGTTCGACGCCAAGGACATCGTCAACGTCCGCATCGACCGGAAGCGCAAGCTGCCCGTCACCGCGCTCTTCTACGCGCTCGGCATGAACTCGGAGGAGATCCTCAACGAGTTCTATAACCGCGTCACTTATGTGCGCGGCACCGGCGGGTGGAAGATTCCGTTTGCGGCCGAGAATTGGCGCGGTGTGAAGCCCGCCTACGATATCGTCGACGGCAATTCGGGCGAGGTCGTGTTCGCGGCCGGCCAGAAGATCAGCCCCCGCGCCGCTAACAAGGCCGCCAAGGACGGGCTAACCGACCTCTTGATCCCGACCGAGGAGATCTTCGGGCGTTACTCGGCGTACGACCTGATCAATGAGTCGACCGGCGAAATCTACGTCGAGGCGGGCGACGAGATCAGCCCGGAGAATTTGGAGAAGCTCGATCGTGCGGGCATCGAGCGGCTCGAGCTGCTTGACATCGACCATGTGTCGACCGGCCCCTGGATCCGCAACACGCTAAAGGCCGACAAGGCCGAGGAGCGCGAGCAGGCGCTATCCGACATCTACCGCGTGATGCGCCCCGGCGAGCCGCCGACGCTGGAGACGGCGGAGTCGCTGTTCGCCGGCCTGTTCTTCGATCCCGACCGCTACGACCTGTCGGCGGTCGGCCGCGTCAAGCTCAACATGCGCCTCGACCTCGACGCCGAGGACACGGTGACGACGCTCCGCACCGAGGACATCCTGGCGGTGGTCAAGACGCTGGTCGGCCTGAAGGACGGCCGCGGCGAGATCGACGATATCGACAATCTCGGCAACCGCCGCGTGCGCTCGGTCGGCGAGCTGCTGGAGAACCAGTACCGCGTCGGCCTCCTGCGCATGGAGCGCGCGGTCAAGGAGCGGATGAGCTCGGTCGACGTGTCGACCGTGATGCCCAACGACCTGATCAACGCGAAGCCCGCGGTCGCCGCGGTGCGCGAGTTCTTCGGCTCGTCGCAGCTGTCGCAGTTCATGGACCAGACCAACCCGCTGTCCGAGGTGACGCACAAGCGTCGCGTCTCGGCGCTCGGGCCGGGCGGCCTGACGCGTGAGCGCGCGGGCTTCGAGGTTCGCGACGTCCACCCGACCCATTATGGCCGCATCTGCCCGATCGAGACTCCGGAAGGCCCGAACATCGGCCTGATCAACTCGCTCGCCAGCTTCAGCCGCGTGAACAAGTATGGCTTCATCGAGACGCCGTACCGCAAGGTCGTCGACCACAAAGTGACCAACGACGTCGTCTATCTGTCGGCGATGGAGGAGGCCAAGCACACGATCGCGCAGGCCTCCGCCGATCTGAATGCCGATGGCGGCTTCGCGGAGGAGCTGGTCTCGTCGCGCCAGGCGGGCGAGTTCCTGAACGCGCTGCCCGACAATGTCACGCTGATGGACGTGTCCCCGAAGCAGCTGGTGTCGGTCGCCGCGTCGCTCATTCCGTTCCTGGAAAACGACGACGCCAATCGCGCGCTGATGGGATCGAACATGCAGCGCCAGGCGGTGCCGCTAGTCCGCGCCGAGGCTCCGTTCGTGGGCACCGGCATGGAAGAGACGGTGGCGCGTGACTCCGGGGCTGCGATCTCGGCGCGCCGTGCGGGCATCGTCGACCAGGTCGACGCGGCGCGCATCGTCATCCGCGCGACCGGTGAGGTCGACGCGGGCAAGTCGGGCGTCGACATCTACACGCTGATGAAGTTCCAGCGTTCGAACCAGTCGACCTGCATCAACCAGCGTCCGCTGGTGAAGGTGGGCGACGTGGTCCAGGCGGGCGACGTCCTGGCCGACGGTCCGTCGACCGAGTTCGGCGAGCTGGCGCTCGGCCGGAACGCCTTGGTCGCGTTCATGCCGTGGAACGGGTACAACTACGAGGACTCGATCCTGATCTCGGAGCGGATCGTGAAGGACGACGTGTTCACGTCGATCCATATCGACGAGTTCGAGGTCATGGCCCGCGACACCAAGCTGGGGCCGGAGGACATCACCCGCGACATCCCGAACGTCGGCGAGGAAGCGCTCCGCAACCTCGACGAGGCGGGCATCGTGTATGTGGGCGCCGAGGTCGAGCCGGGCGACATCCTGGTCGGCAAGATCACGCCCAAGGGCGAGAGCCCGATGACGCCGGAGGAGAAGCTGCTCCGCGCCATCTTCGGCGAAAAGGCGTCGGACGTGCGCGACACGTCGCTGCGCCTGCCGCCGGGCGTGTCGGGGACGATCGTCGATGTGCGCGTGTTCAACCGTCACGGCATCGACAAGGACGAGCGCGCGATGGCGATCGAGCGCGAGGAGATCGAGCGGCTGAAGAAGGACTCGGACGACGAGCGCACCATCCTCAACCGCGCGACCTGGTCGCGCCTGCGCGAGATGCTTCTGGGTCAGGTCGCAACGGCGGTGCCGAAGGGTCTGAAGAAGGGCGCGACGATCGATCAGGACCTGCTCGACGGCGTCGACCGGCACGAGTGGTGGAAGTTCGCGGTCGCGGACGATGCCGTCCAGGCGAACCTGGAAGCCGTCAAGCAACAGTATGACGACGCGGCCAAGGTCATCACCGACAAGTTCCACGACCGGCGCGAGAAGCTGGAGCGGGGCGACGAGCTGCCGCCGGGCGTGCTCAAGATGGTCAAGGTGTTCGTGGCGGTTAAGCGCAAGCTGCAGCCGGGCGATAAGATGGCCGGTCGTCACGGCAACAAGGGCGTGATCAGCCGCATCCTGCCCGCCGAGGACATGCCGTTTCTGGCGGACGGGACGCCCGTCGACCTGGTGCTCAACCCGCTCGGCGTGCCGTCGCGGATGAACGTCGGCCAGATCTTCGAGACCCATCTGGGCTGGGCCGCGCGCGGCCTGGGCCAACAGGTCGCCGAGGCGCTGGACGAGTGGCGCGAGGCCAATCCGGACGCGAAGGGTGGCGTGATGCCCGACGCGGTCAAGGAGCGGCTGCTCACCATCTACGGTCCGCATTACGCCGACGACATCCAGGCGCGCTCGGCCACCGAGATCGCCGAGCTGGCCGAGAATCTGCGTCCCGGCATCCCGATGGGCACCCCGGTGTTCGACGGCGCGGTCGAGAAGGACGTGACGGACATGCTGGAGCTGGCGGGTCTCGACCCGTCGGGTCAGTCGGAGCTGTTCGACGGGCGCACGGGCGAGATGTTCGACCGCAAGGTAACGGTGGGCATCATCTACATGCTGAAACTGCACCATCTCGTGGACGACAAGATCCACGCCCGGTCGATCGGCCCCTACTCGCTCGTCACCCAGCAGCCGCTGGGCGGCAAGGCGCAGTTTGGCGGTCAGCGCTTCGGCGAGATGGAGGTCTGGGCGCTCCAGGCCTACGGCGCGGCCTACACGCTCCAGGAGATGCTGACGGTGAAGTCCGACGACGTGGTCGGGCGCACCAAGGTGTACGAGGCGATCGTCAAGGGCGACGACACGTTCGAGGCCGGCATCCCCGAGAGCTTCAACGTGCTCGTCAAGGAGATGCGCTCGCTGGGCCTGAACGTCGACCTGAAGACGATGGAAGAAGGCTTCGACAGCGACGGCGTGCAGATCGCGGCGGAGTGAGATCAACCCTCTCCCGCTTTCGCGGGAGAGGGACAGGCGCGAGAGCGCCAGGGTGAGGGCAGTGCCTTGGCGCATAGTGCCCTCACCCGACCTCGCTTCGCTCGGCCACCCTCTCCCGCGAAAGCGGGAGAGGGATAAGAATTCTAGGAAAGGTTCATACCCATGAACGAGATGACCCCCTTCGCGAACCCCGTCGTCAAGCCGGAGACGTTCGACCAGATCCAGATCGGCATCGCGAGCCCGGACAAGATCCGCTCGTGGTCGTTCGGCGAGATCAAGAAGCCCGAGACCATCAACTACCGCACGTTCAAGCCCGAGCGTGACGGCCTGTTCTGCGCGCGCATCTTCGGTCCGATCAAGGATTACGAATGCCTGTGCGGCAAGTACAAGCGGATGAAGTACAAGGGTATCGTCTGCGAGAAGTGCGGCGTCGAGGTCACCGTCTCGAAGGTCCGCCGCGAGCGGATGGGGCATATCGAGCTCGCAGCACCTGTCGCGCATATCTGGTTCCTGAAGTCGCTCCCGTCGCGCATCGGCCTGCTGCTCGACATGCAGCTCAAGCAGCTGGAGCGCGTGCTGTATTTCGAGGCGTATATCGTCACCGAGCCGGGGCTGACCCCGCTCGAGAAGTACCAGCTCATGACCGAGGACGAGCTGCTCGAGGCGCAGGACGAATATGGCGAGGACGCCTTCTCGGCCGGCATCGGCGCCGAGGCCGTGCGCAAGATGCTCGAGGACCTGGACCTCGAGGGTGAGCGCACGCAGCTGCTCGAAGAGCTCGCGGTCACCAAGTCCGAGCTGAAGCCCAAGAAGATCATCAAGCGGCTGAAGGTGGTCGAGAGCTTCATCGACTCGGGCAACCGCCCCGAGTGGATGATCCTGGAGGTCGTGCCGGTCATCCCGCCAGAGCTGCGCCCGCTGGTGCCGCTCGACGGCGGCCGCTTCGCGACGTCGGACCTGAACGACCTGTATCGCCGCGTGATCAACCGCAACAACCGCCTCAAGCGGCTGATGGAGCTGCGCGCGCCGGACATCATCGTCCGCAACGAAAAGCGCATGCTCCAGGAGGCGGTCGACGCGCTGTTCGACAACGGCCGTCGCGGCCGGACGATCACGGGCGCCAACAAGCGTCCGCTCAAGTCGCTGTCCGACATGCTGAAGGGCAAGCAGGGCCGCTTCCGCCAGAACCTGCTGGGCAAGCGCGTCGACTATTCGGGCCGGTCGGTGATCGTCACCGGTCCGGAGCTCAAGCTGCACCAGTGCGGCCTGCCCAAGAAGATGGCGCTCGAGCTGTTCAAGCCGTTCATCTATGCGCGCCTCGACGCCAAGGGCCTGAGCATGACGCTCAAGCAGGCGAAGAAGTGGGTGGAAAAGGAGCGCAAGGAAGTCTGGGACATCCTGGACGAGGTCATCCGTGAGCATCCGGTGATGCTGAACCGCGCGCCGACGCTCCACCGCCTCGGCATCCAGGCGTTCGAGCCCGTGCTGATCGAGGGCAAGGCGATTCAGCTTCACCCGCTGGTCTGCTCGGCGTTCAACGCCGACTTCGACGGCGACCAGATGGCGGTCCACGTGCCGCTGTCGCTGGAAGCGCAGCTCGAGGCGCGCGTGCTGATGATGTCGACCAACAACATCCTCTCGCCCGCCAACGGCAAGCCGATCATCGTGCCGTCGCAGGACATGGTGCTGGGCCTCTATTACCTGTCGATGATGAAGGAGGGTGAGCCCGGCGAGGGCATGCTGATCTCCGACATGTCGGAGGTGCATCAGGCGCTCAACGCCGGGGCGGTGACGCTCCACACCAAGATCACCAGCCGCGTTCCGCAGACGGACGAGGCGGGCAAGCCGTACATGAAGCGCGTGGAGACGACGCCCGGCCGCATGCTGCTGGGCGAGACGCTGCCGCAATCGTCCAAGGTGCCGTTCGAGACCGTCAACCGCCTCCTCACCAAGAAGGACGTGGGCGACGTCATCGACGAGGTGTACCGTCACACCGGCCAGAAGGAGACGGTGCTGTTCGCCGACGCCATCATGGCGCTGGGGTTCCGCCACGCGTTCAAGGCGGGCATCTCGTTCGGCAAGGACGACATGATCATCCCGGGCGAGAAGGTGGCGCTGGTCGACGAGACCCGCGGCCTCGTGAAGGACTTCGAGCAGCAATATCAGGACGGGCTGATCACGCAGCAGGAGAAGTACAACAAGGTGATCGACGCCTGGTCGGGCTGCGGCGACCGCGTGGCGACCGCGATGATGAACGAGATCAAGGCAGTCAAGAAGGACCCGGAGACGGGCCGCGAGCTGCCGATCAACTCGATCTACATGATGGCGCACTCTGGTGCGCGTGGTTCGCAGGCGCAGATCAAGCAGCTGGCGGGCATGCGCGGCCTCATGGCCAAGCCGTCGGGCGAGATCATCGAGACGCCGATCATCTCGAACTTCAAGGAAGGCCTGACCGTCCTCGAGTACTTCAACTCCACCCACGGCGCCCGCAAGGGCCTGGCGGACACGGCGCTCAAGACGGCGAACTCGGGCTATCTGACCCGCCGCCTCGTCGACGTGTCGCAGGATTGCGTCATCATCGAGGAGGATTGCGGCACCGAGCGCGCGCTGGAGATGAAGGCCATCGTCCAGGGCGGCAGCACCATTGCCAGCTTGGGCGAGCGCATCCTGGGCCGCACCACGGCCGAGGACGTGGTCGACGCCAAGACGGGCCAGGTCGTGATCCCGTCGGGCACGTTGCTCGACGAGGCGATGATCGTCACGATCGAGGGGATCGGCATCCAGGGGATGAAGATCCGCAGCCCGCTGGTCTGCGAGTCCAAGATTGGCGTGTGCGGCAAGTGCTATGGCCGTGATCTGGCGCGGGGCACCCCCGTCAATATCGGCGAGGCGGTGGGCGTCATCGCGGCGCAGTCGATCGGCGAGCCGGGCACCCAGCTGACGATGCGGACCTTCCACATCGGCGGCGCGGCCCAGCTGAACGAGCAGTCGAACCTTGAGGCGCATGCTGACGGGACGGCGGTGTACCGCGATCTCCGCGTCATCGTCGACCAGCGGGGGCGCCGCGTGGTGCTGTCGCGGTCGGGCGAGATCGCGATCGTTGACATGGACGGCCGCGAGCTGGCGGTCGATCGGATCCCCTACGGCGCGTACGTGCTGTTCGACGACGGGCACATCGTGTCCAAGGGCGACCGCATGGCCGAGTGGGACCCGTTCACCATGCCGCTCATCACCGAGAATCCCGGCATCGTGAAGTTCCAGGACCTGATCGAGGGCAAGACCCTGACCGAGGTCACGGACGAGGCGACGGGCATCGCGCAGCGGGTGGTCACCGAATACCGGGCGACCACCAAGTCGAAGGAGGATCTGCGCCCGCGCATCACCCTGCTCGACGACGCGTCGGGCGAGGCGGGCCGGTATATGCTGGCATCGGGCGCCACGCTGTCGGTCGAGGACGGCGCGCAGGTGCAGGCGGGCGACGTCGTCGCGCGTGTGTCCCGCGAGTCGGCCAAGACGCGCGACATCACCGGTGGTCTGCCGCGGGTGGCCGAGCTGTTCGAGGCGCGCGTCCCCAAGGACTCGGCGATCATCGCCAAGGTCTCGGGCCGCGTTGTGTTCGGCAAGGACTATAAGGCCAAGCGCAAGATCGGCATCCAGCCCGAGGACGGGTCGGACGTGGTCGAGTATCTGGTGCCCAAGTCCAAGGTCATCGACGTGCAGGAAGGCGATTACGTCAAGCGCGGCGACAACCTGATCGGCGGCAGCCCCGATCCGCACGACATCCTGGAGACGATGGGCGTCGAGCCCCTGGCCGAGTATCTCGTGTCGGAGATCCAGGAGGTCTACCGGCTCCAGGGCGTGAAGATCAACGACAAGCACATCGAGACGATCGTCCGCCAGATGCTGCAAAAGGTCGAGATCACAGAGAGCGGCGACACCACCTTGCTGAAGGGCGAACAGCTCGACCGCGAGGAGATGGACTCCGTCAATGCGAAGCTCGACCCCAAGCAGGCGCCCGCGCAGGGCAAGCCCATCCTGCTCGGCATCACCAAGGCGTCGCTCCAGACCCGGAGCTTCATCTCGGCGGCGTCGTTCCAGGAGACCACCCGCGTCCTCACCGAGGCGGCGGTCCAGGGGAAGCAGGACAACCTGATGGGCCTGAAGGAGAACGTCATCGTCGGCCGGCTGATCCCGGCGGGCACGGGTGCCGGCATGAACCGGCTCCGGGTCGCGGCGTCCAGCCGTGACGCGGCTCTTCGGGTCCAACAGCGCGCCCTGGCGGCGGCGATCGTCGCGCCGACCAGCGCGGCGGAAGAGCACGAGGCCGAGCTGGCCCGCGACATCCGCGACTCCGGCGGCACGGGCAGCGACCCGCTGGCCGAGGTCGTGGTGTCGGGGACGGGCACCGACGAGGATGCGGGCGAGTATCTCGACCGCGCCCCCGACGCGGACGAGTTCGTCCAGCGCGACTGAGCGGGAATGGAGTGACGTGACGCGAACCGCCGTCCGGGGATACCCGGGCGGCGGTTTCCGTTTCCGGACCGAAACGCGCGGTGCCGGCGAGGCTCGTTAACGGCGTCGAAACCGGACCTGTGGCCTAGGATGGGGGCACGGAGTGATCGAGGAACGGTGAGCTGGACGACATTCTCCTGAAACCGATCGTCTGGCAGAGTCACCGCGACGCGCGCGGCCGGATGGTGATCGCGCCCGACGAGCGCGCGACGATCCCCGCCGGACACCGCGCGACGCATCTCCTCGACGTCACCGCCGAGCATGTCCGGGTGCGGGTCGGGTCGCTGCGCACCGGCGACCGCGTCGCCCTGGCCGTCGAGGGCTTCGTACCGTTCCGCGCGACGGTGGCGTGGACCACCGGCGACGAGGCCGGGCTCGACTTCATGCGCCCCCTGCACGCGACCATGGTGCATCACCTCGCCCGGCTGACGCCGAGGGCCGAGTAGCGACCGGTTGCGGCGACGCGTCGCCACGGGCAAGACACCCCCGATAGCATTCGGGGAAACGGACCATGCGGATCTGGGCATTGATGGCGGCGGTCGCGGCGGGTCCGGCGACGGCGCAGACGGCCACTCCATCCCCGGTCCAGGCGGAGGCGATCCGCGAGGACGTGCGTATCCTGTCGAGCGACGCGTTCCTGGGGCGCGGGCCGGGCGAGCGCGGCGAGACGGCGACGCTGGCGCACCTGCGCGCGCAGTTCGAGGCGGCGGGGCTCCAGGGGGCCGGGCCGAACGGATCCTGGTTCCAGGAGGTGCCGCTCACCCGGCTCGACAAGGGCGCGCAGTCGTTCGATCTGAAACTCGGCGGCGAGCGCCTGCCGCTCCAGCGCGCGCGGGATTGGAGCATCGGCACGTCGCATGAGGGCCAGGCGACCATCGCCGACGCGCCGCTCGTGTTCCTGGGCTTCGGCATCCATGCGCCCGAGCTGGGCTGGGACGATTATGCCGGGGCCGATGTCCGCGGCAAGGTGGTGGTGATCCTACCCAACGATCCCGATTACGACCGGGCGACCGGGCCGTTCGGCGGCCGCGCGCGGAGCAAGTACGCGGGCGGCAAGGCCAAGGCGGCGTTTGACCGGGGGGCGGTCGGCGTCCTCACCGTCCACCGCGCCGCGCTGACGAGCTGGCCGTGGCAGCAGATCTGGAACAGCGATCCGAACGCCACGTACCGGCTCGCCTCCGCGCCAGCCCCGACCGGGCCGGCGCGGCTGACGGGGTACGTCACGGGCGACGTCGCGGCGACGATGTTCGCGCGGGCCGGACTCGATTTCGAGGCGCTGCTCCGGCGCGCGCAGGAGCCGGGCTTTCGCGCGGTGCCGATCCCCAACGCGACACTGAGCGCGTCCGCCACCGTCACCGCCTCGCCGATGACGACGCGCAACTTCGTCGCCAAGCTCGACGGCACGACGCGCGCCGCCGAGACGGTGGTGTTCGGCGCGCATTGGGATGGGTACGGCGTCGGGCCGGCGGACGCGACGGGCGACACGATCCGCAACGGCGCGGTCGACAATGCGGTCGGCACCGCGACCCTGCTCGAGGTGGCGCGGGCGTTCGCGCGCGGGCCACGGCCGAAGCGCACGCTGCTGTTCATCGGGTACACGTCGGAGGAGGACGGACTGCTCGGCGCCTATCATTATGTCGCCAACCCGCTCCGGCCGCTCGCGACCACGGCGGCGGTGTTCAACCTCGACCCGCATCTGGCGCTCCCCGCGACGCGCTCGGTCGAGCTGATCGGGGCGGGCAAGGTCGATCTGGAGGATGACCTGACGCGGCTCGCGGGCGCGCAGGGGCGACGCATCGAGCCCGAGGTCGCGCCGGAGGCGGGCTGGTATCAGCGGTCCGACCATTATGCCTTTGCCGCCGCCGGGGTGCCGAGCCTGTATTTCCGCGCCGGACGCGATCTGGCGTCGGGCGGGCGCGCCGACGCGGTGGTCGAGCAGTATAACGCGCAATGCTACCACCAGCGCTGCGACGAATACCAAGGTGAGTGGGACATGGCCGCCGCCGCGCAGGACGGGGCATTGGTCCATGGGCTGGGCCGCGAGATCGCCGATGGCGGGCGCTGGCCGCAGTGGCGCGCCGGGTCCGAATACCGGGCGGTACGCGTGAAGACTGACGGCCAGCGGCGCTGAGCTTGCGTAGGCGGCCCGGGCGGCTAGTCTCCCGCGCGAACAAGGAGTCCCGTCTCATGCGCCAGCTTCTCGCCGCCACTGCCCTTCTCGCGCTCGCCGCCGCCGCCCCGGCGCAGGAGGTCGCCAGGCGGACCGTCGGCGCGGCGACGCTGGAGAACGTGCCGCCCATCCCGGCCGAGGTGGCGGAGGCGGTGTCGCGATACCAACAGAGCCGGTCGGCGGGCGTGGCCGACTGGGCGACCGACGGATCGCTGCTGATCACCACCCGCTTCGGCGCGACGGCGCAGCTGCACCGCGTCGCCGGGCCGGGGATGGACCGCCGCCAGCTGACCTTCGCCGCCGAGCCGATCGCGGGGGCGCAGGCGATCCCCGGTTCGGACCGCATCCTGTACGGCCGCGACACGGGCGGGGACGAGTGGTTCCAGCTCTATGTGCTGGGCGCGGATGGGCGCTCGACGCAGCTGACCGAGACGGGGACGCGCAACGACGGCGCGGTGATCGCGCGCGACGGCAGCCGGGTATTCTGGCGGCAGGCGATCCGAGGATCGGGCGATAGCGCGATCCTGGCCGCCGACCCGACCGACCCCGCCTCGCGCGCGGTGATCCACCGGGGCACGGGCGCGATCGGGCCGGACGATGTGTCGCCCGACGGGCGCACGCTGCTGATCTCGCGCACGGTGTCGAACCGCGAGCAGAAATTGTTCACGATGCCCGTAGCCGGCGGCACCCCGATCGAGATCGCGACGGGTGCCCCCGCCCTGCTCCAGGGTGCGCGTTTCGCGCGCGGCGGGCGATCGGTGATCGCGCTCAGCGACCGCGACAGCGACGTGAAGCGGCTGGTCGAGTTCGATCTGGCGAGCGGCCGGATGACCCCGCTGACGCCCGCGTCCAAGTGGAACGTCGAGGATTTCGACCTGAGCGACGACGGCCGCGTGCTGGCCTATGCGGTGAACGAGGATGGCTATTCGAAGGTCGTCGTCCAGGACCTCGTCACCCGCCGCGCGCTGCCGCAACCGAGCCTGCCGGTCGGGGTGGTGAACAATCTCCGCCTCTCGCCCGACGGCAAGCGGTTGGCGATCGGCCTCGCCTCCCCCACCGCGCCGGGCGACGTGTGGGCGTGGGACGTGGCGGGCGGCAAGCTCGCGCGGTGGACGCAGTCGGAGATCGGGCCGATCGACCGCGCCACGCTGCCCGAGCCGCGGCTGGTCCGGTTCGAGAGCTTCGACAAGCTGTCGGTTCCCGCCTTCGTATACCGCCGCAAGAACGTAGCGGCGCGCGCGCGGACGCCCGTGCTGATCTCCATCCATGGCGGGCCGGAGGCGCAGGCGCGGCCGGGCTGGTCGCCGACCATCGCCAGCTTCGTCGACACGCTTGGCGCGACGGTGATCGTCCCCAACGTGCGCGGGTCGGACGGTTATGGGACCAGGTATCTGAACCTCGACAATGCCGAGAAGCGCGAGGACTCGGTCAAGGACATCGGCGCGCTGCTCGACTGGATCGCCCGGCAGCCCGATCTCGACGCGAGCCGGGTGGCGGTGATCGGCGGGTCCTATGGCGGCTATATGTCGCTCGCCGCGATGACGATGTATTCGGACCGGCTGGCGGGCGGGGTGGACCTGTTCGGGATCGGCGACTGGACGACCTTCCTCCAGAAGACGGAGGCGTATCGCCGCGACAATCGCCGCGCCGAATATGGCGACGAGCGGACGCCCGCCATGCAGGCCGTGTTCGCGCGCATTTCTCCCCGCGCCAACGTCGCCAAGATCACCAAGCCGATGCTGATCGAACAGGGCGCCAACGACCCGCGCGTGCCCCAGGCCGAGAGCGAGCAGATGGTCGCCGCGCTGCGCGCGCGCGGCGTCCCCGTATCCTACCTGCTGTTCGCCGACGAAGGCCATGGCTGGCGCAAGAAGCCGAACAGCGACCTCAGCCTCCAGGTCGAGACGGTGTTCCTGCGCGGGGTGCTCGGGACCGGCCCCAAGGGGATTAAGCCTGCACCCCGGACCGTGTCGTCTCGCTGATATGGTGCTTGGGTTCGGGCGAGAAGGTCCGGACCAACGTCTCGAACCGCCCGTCCGCCACCCGGATCTCGTTGAACGCGGGGGGCGTGGCGCGGGTGCGCTTGGACAGCGTGCCTGCGCCGATCATGCGGACGGTCCAGCCGCCGCGCTCGACGGGCACGTCGAACGCGTCGTGGACATGGCCCGACAGCACCGCGTGCGCCCCAGCCTCGGCCAGCGCGGTCAGCGCCGCCTCGCCATTCTCCGTCTTGGCGGTGCCGCGCGTGCCGCCCTCGATCAACGGGTGGTGCCCGGCGACGAAGATCAGGTCGCCCTTCGGCGCCTTGGCCACCGCATCCAGGCAGCGATCGAGCGCGCCGCGGCTGACATGGCCCTTGGACCAGTTCCAGCGCCACTGGGCGCGCGCGGTGGTCTGGAGCGGGACGATGGTGATGCCGGGCAGATGCAGCTCGCGCTCGATCATCCGCTCGAGCTTCTCGTAGCGCTTATAGGGGAACAGGAAACGCCGGACCGGGTCCCAGTAGTACGGGATGTCGTGATTGCCGACTTCCAGCGTCACGGGGACATTCAGCCCGCGAAGCCAGTTCGCCCCCGCCTCGAACTCGTGCGCGCGCGCGCGCATGGTGAGGTCGCCCGTCATGATCACCGCGTCGGGCTTTTCGTCGGCGACGAGCGCGTCGAACCACGCGATCGCGCCCGCGTCCTCCGCTCCGAAATGGACATCGCTCACATGGAACAGCTTCATCGTCACTCCCCTGCGCCGCGCTCAACGCGCCCGCGCCCGAACCGGTGCCGCGCATAGATGACCGAGGCGGGCCAACGCCACCCCACGACGCCCGACGGCCGCTACTTCGTGGTGCGGGGCCGGTTATGGCGATGCTCGGACCCGTCGCTCCCGCCCGAACGGCGGGCGGTGCTGGTGCACGAGCTGATGGACGCCCGCCGACGGGTCGGCGCGGCGCTGAAGGCGGGCGACGCTGAGGCCGAGCACGCGGCGCGGGCGGACGTGGACCGTGCCAAGGTCGCGTTGGGCGAACGCGGGCCGGTATGGTGGGAAGACGGCGCGCCGGACTGGAACCGGCGCATGGTACGGAACACGCCTTATGCGGCGTGGTGGGCGGGGGTTGAGGAGGCGGATTGGATTGAGAGCGCATGAAGCGCGACGTCTAATTCCGACCGTTCGCGCTTAAGCCGCTGTCAACGCGTTGCGGACATTCAGACGCTATGCGAACATCATTGCATGACGGGTTCAACGGACTCCCCTGAAACCAGACTTAGTCAGTTAGCTGAAGATCATCTCGCGCACATGTCGGCAGTGCCATGGCAGCGATACGCCTTATTAATCGCTGAACGGTTGCCCGCAGGTGAGACATTCGGTTTCGAAGATGAAGACGGCCGCTATTTTGATCTTACCATTCAAGCCGCTTGGGCCGATGAACCGGGGCGCGACATTCGGCTGGTAGCCGTCGCTGCTACCGACACGGAGACTGGCAGGGCCGAAGCTGCGCGGGAGAAGATCATAAGTCGTCCGTAACCGAATGGCCGCTGTCTACCCAGAGCGGACGTATCCTTCGCGATCTGCCGGCTAAATCCCACCCTGCTCGACTTCCTTCCCCACCGCCTCCAACTCCCGCGTCAGGTCGGCCAGGCAGCGGTCGACGAGCGCCTCGTCGGGGCTCCTGACCACGAAGTTCGCGCCGACGCGGCTGTCGCGGAAGAAGGGGTAGCTGCCGATCGCAACGCCCTCGTGCGCGCGCTCGGCGGCGGCGAGCAGGTCGGCGACCTCGCTCTCGGCGACCCAGCAGCCGATCGACTTGGACACGACCGGCCGCCCGCCCTCCAGCGTGCCCGTCAGCGCGTCGAGCATGCCGGCCGTGATATGCGGGACGCCCGCCATGATGAACAGGTTGCCGAAGCGGATGCCCGGCGCCCCCGACACGCGATTGGGGATCAGCTCCGCCCCGTCGGGCACCCGCGCCATGCGGGCGCGCGCCTCGTTCAGGCCGCCGCGCGTCGCGTAGTAGCGCTCGAGCGCCGCCAGCGCGCCCGGATGATGGACGACGCCGACGCCCAGCCCTTCGGCGATCGCGTCGACGGTGATGTCGTCATGCGTCGGCCCGATGCCGCCGGTGGTGAAGCAGTAATCGTTGCGCCCTCGCAGCGCGTTCACCGCCTCGACGATCGCCTCGGTCCGGTCGCCGACCACCCGGACCTCGGCCAGTCTGATCCCCTGGACGTTCAGCCAGGCGGCGATCTGGGCGATGTTCTTGTCCTGGGTGCGGCCGGACAGGATCTCGTCGCCGATGACGACGAGCGCGGCGGTCCAGATGCGGTTCGGGTCCATGGCGCCGGCTTAGACGGTGGGGGCGGTCTCGCAAAGCCGGGACCGCGCGGTTATATGACCCATGTATGACCGATTACGTCACCGTCACCGCCGACGCGCCCGAGGGCCGGACCGGCGCCATCAAGCTTCACGGCCGCGCCGCGTTCGACGGCATGCACCGCGCGGGGCGGCTCTGCGCCGAGACGCTCGACATGCTGGTGCCGCACATGGTGCCGGGCGTCACCACCGCGGAGATCGACCGGCTGGTCTATGATTTCGTGCTCGCGCATGGCGGCGTGCCCGCGACGCTGGGCTACCGGGGCTATACGCACTCGACCTGCATCTCGATCAACCATGTCGTGTGTCACGGCATCCCGTCGGACAAGACGCTGAAATCGGGCGACATCGTCAATGTCGACGTGACCCCGATCGTCGACGGCTGGCACGGCGATTCGAGCCGCATGTACCTGGTCGGCGACGTACCCTTGAAGGCGAAGCGGCTGGTCGAGGTGACGTACGAATGCCTGATGCTCGGGCTCGAGCAGGCGCGCCCGGGCAATCACCTGGGCGACGTCGCCCACGCGATCCAGCGCCATGCCGAGCGCCACCGTTACGGCGTGGTGCGCGACTTTTGCGGTCATGGGCTCGGGCGGCTGTTCCATGACGCGCCGGAGGTGGTGCATGTCGGCAAGCCGGGCACGGGGCCCGAGCTCAGGCCCGGCATGATCTTCACCGTCGAGCCGATGATCAATATCGGCCGCCCCGACGTGAAGTTGCTCGACGACGGCTGGACCGCCGTGACCCGCGACCGCTCGCTGTCGGCGCAGTTCGAGCATTCGATCGGGATCACCGAGAGCGGCTGCGAGGTATTCACGACGAGCCCCAAGGGCTGGGACCAGCCGCCTTACCTGTAATCGCTCACAAGCGGTGCGCACCCCCCTCCCGTCACCCCAGCGAAGGCTGGGGTCTTTCTCCGAGAGTGCGCCTTTACTCACCACGAGATCCCAGCCTTCGCTGGGATGACGGGAGTGGGTTGGGCGAAGACGGAAGTTAGACCGGGAGGATATGGTGGCATCACCACCGGCCGCTCGCTATCTGCCCGCGCATGACCGCCATCACGCCCCAGATCGTCGCCGAGCACGGCCTGTCCCCCGACGAGTATGACCGCGTGCTCCACGCGCTGGGGCGCGAGCCGAACCTGGTCGAGCTCGGCATCTTCTCCGTCATGTGGTCGGAGCATTGCTCCTACAAATCGAGCCGCATCCACCTGAAGAAGCTGCCCACGACCGGCGAGTGCGTCATCCACGGCCCGGGCGAGAACGCCGGGGTGATCGACATCGGGGACGGCCAGGCGGCGATCTTCAAGATGGAGAGCCACAACCACCCGAGCTATATCGAGCCGTACCAGGGCGCGGCGACGGGCGTGGGCGGCATCCTGCGCGACGTGTTCACCATGGGCGCGCGGCCGGTCGCGAACCTGAACGCGCTCCGCTTCGGGCGGCCCGACCATCCCCGGATGCGCCACCTGATCGCGGGCGTGGTGCAGGGCATCGGCGGCTACGGCAACTGCGTGGGCGTGCCGACCGTCGGGGGCGAGGTGAATTTCCACCGCGCCTATGACGGCAACATCCTGGTCAACGCGATGACGGTGGGCGTCGCCGATCAGGACAAGATCTTCTTGTCCGCCGCGTCTGGGGTCGGCAATCCGATCGTCTATGTCGGGTCCAAGACCGGCCGCGATGGCATCCACGGCGCGACCATGGCGTCCGCCGATTTCGGCGAGGATGCCGAGGCGAAGCGGCCCACCGTGCAGGTCGGCGATCCCTTCACCGAGAAGCTGCTGATCGAGGCGTGCCTGGAGCTGATGGCGACGGACGTCATCGTCGCGATCCAGGACATGGGCGCCGCCGGCCTGACCTCCTCCTCGGTCGAAATGGCCTCCAAGGGCGGCGTCGGAATCGAGCTGGTCATGGACGACGTCCCTTGCCGAGAGACGGGAATGACCCCGTATGAGATGATGCTGTCCGAGAGCCAGGAGCGGATGCTCATGGTCCTGAAACCCGGCCGCGAGGCGGAGGCGGAGGCGATCTTCCGGAAATGGGAGCTCGATTTCGCGGTGATCGGGCGGGTGACCGACACGGGGCGCATGGTGCTCAAGTGGCGCGGCGAGACGGTGTGCGACATCCCGCTCGGCCCGCTCGCCGACGACGCACCCTGCTACGACCGGCCGCACGTCGCGACCGAGCCGCCCGCCGCGCTCGCGAGCTACCCGGAGAGCACGGACCCGGCGGCCGACCTGCTCAAGCTGATGGCCTCGCCCGACCTCGCGTCGCGGCGCTGGGTTTGGGAGCAGTATGACCACATGGTCGGCGGCGACACCGTCCAGCGGCCGGGCGGCGACGCGGCGGTGGTGCGGGTGCACGGGACCGACAAAGGTCTCGCGATCACCACCGACTGCACCCCGCGCTATTGCCACGCCGACCCCGTCATGGGCGGACGCCAGGCGATCGCGGAAGCATGGCGCAACCTATGCGCGGTCGGGGCGAAGCCGCTCGCCGCGACCGACTGCATGAATTTCGGCAACCCCGAGCGGCCGGAGATCATGGGCCAGTTCGTCGGCTGCATCGAGGGAATGGCCGACGCCTGCCGCCAGCTCGACTTCCCGATCGTGAGCGGCAACGTGTCGCTCTACAACGAGTCGAAAGCGACCGGCGGCGGCTCCGCGATCCTGCCGACCCCCGCGATCGGCGGGGTCGGGCTGCTCGACGATTGGAGCCGGTCCGCCACGATCGGCTTCAAGCAGCCGGGCGACGTGATCCTGCTGGTCGGCAACCGGGGCGGGCATCTCGGTCAGTCGCTCTACCTGCGCGAACTACACGGCATCGAGGGCCGCGACGCCGGTCCCCCGCCCCCGGTCGACCTCAAGATGGAGCGCCGCGTCGGCGAGCTGATCCGCCATCGCATCAACACCCGCTGCCTCACCGCCGTTCACGACGTGTCCGACGGCGGCGTCGCGGTGGCGATCGCGGAGATGGCGCTGGCGAGCGGCATCGGCGCGATCATCGACCGCCCGCTGATCCGCCCGGTGACGGAAGCGCTGTTCGCCGAGGACCAAGCGCTGTTCGTGGTCACGATCCGCGACACGGCACTGCTCGATTTCCTGTTCTCGACCGACGCGGCGGGGGTGGACGTGATCCCGATCGGCCGCACGGCGGGCAAGCGCATCATCTTCGAGCTGCCGCACGGCGATTACGTGGTGACGCTGAAGGAGCTGCGGGCGGCGCATGAGGGGTTCTTTCCCAATCTGATGGGGGTGGACGCGGCGCTGGCGTGAGGCCAGCCGCTCCCTCCTACTTCCCCGGCGCAGGCCGGGGCCCAGCCGAGCCACACCAACCGTCCCATCGTCCAGCGCCCGCACAGCGGCTGGGCCCCGGCCTGCGCCGGGGAGGCGCTCGGGGGATGTGTTGAGGGGGAGGCGCTGGCGGAGGCGACGTAAGTCTGGCGCGCTTTCCCCACGCGGCCTAATCGCACACCCATGACCGCGCTGCCCGCCACCGAAGCCGAAGCCACCGCCGAGCTGGAAACACTCGCCGCCGAGATCGCGCGACACAACCGGCTTTATCACACCGACGACGCGCCCGAGATCTCGGACGCCGACTATGACGCGCTGGTCCGGCGCAACGCGGCGATCGAGGCGGCTTACCCGGAACTCAAGCGCGCCGACTCGCCCAGCGCGGCCGTCGGCGCTGCCCCGGCCGGGCACCTGGCCAAGGTCCCGCACGCGCGGCCGATGACCAGCCTCGACAACGCCTTTGCCGACGAGGAGGTGGTCGAGTTCGTCGCGCGCATCCGCCGCTTCCTGAAGCTCCCCGACGACGAGCCGGTGGCGCTGACCGCCGAGCCCAAGATCGACGGGCTGTCCTGCTCGCTCCGCTACGAGCGCGGGCGGCTCGTTCAGGCGCTGACCCGCGGCGACGGCGCGGTCGGCGAGGACGTGACGGCGAACGTCCGCACGATCGCCGACATACCGGACGCGCTGAACGGCGACGCGCCCGACGTCTTCGAGGTGCGCGGCGAGGTGTACATGACCAAGGCCGACTTCGCCGCCCTCAACGCCCGGCTGCTCGGCGAAGCCGACGACCCGGCCAAGGCGCGCCAGTTCGCCAACCCGCGCAACGCCGCCGCCGGATCGCTCCGCCAGAAGGACGCGGGCGTGACGGCGACGCGGCCGCTCCACTTTCTCGCGCATGGGCTCGGCGAAGCGTCGGCGGTGCCGCTCGCCACGCAAGGTGAGCTGGTCGCTCAGTGGCGCGCCTGGGGCTTCCCGGTCGACCCGCGCTTCGCCCACTGCAGCGACGTGGACGCGGTGCTCGCCGTCTACCGCCAGATCGAGGCGGCGCGCGCCGACCTGCCCTTCGATATCGACGGCGTCGTCTACAAGCTCGACCGGCTCGACTGGCAGGCGCGGCTCGGCATCGTCGGGCGCGCGCCGCGCTGGGCGATCGCGCACAAATTCCCGGCCGAGCGCGCGCAGACGACGTTGAACGCGATCGACATCCAGGTCGGCCGCACCGGCTCGCTGACCCCGGTCGCCCGGCTGGAGCCGGTGACGGTCGGCGGCGTCGTCGTCACCAACGCCACGCTCCACAATGCCGACGAGATCGAGCGGCTGGGCGTGCGCCCCGGCGACCGCGTCGTGCTCCAGCGCGCGGGCGACGTGATCCCCCAGATCGTCGAGAACCTCTCGCGCGACGCCGTTCGCCCCGCTTTCGTATTCCCCACCACCTGCCCCGAATGCGGCTCCATCGCCGAGCGCGGCGAGGGCGAGGTGGTGGTGCGCTGCACGGGCGGGCTGGTCTGCCCGGCGCAGCGGGTCGAGCGCCTCATTCATTTCGTCTCGCGCCACGCGTTCGACATCACCGGGCTCGGGCTGGTGCGCGTGGAGGAATTTTTCCGCGACGGCCTGATCGCCTCGCCCGCCGACATCTTCCGCCTCCACCTTCGCCGCGCCGAGCTGGTGGAACGCGAGCGGATGTCGGAGCTGGTCGTCGACAAGCTCCTCGCCGCGATCGAGGAGCGTCGGCGCGTGCCGCTCGACCGGTTCCTGTTCGCGCTGGGCATTCGCCATGTCGGCGAGGTCACCGCGCGCGACCTGGCGCGGCGCTATGGCTCGGCGCGAGGCATGGCCGCCATGATTCGGCAGGCGCTCCGCGTCCGCCGCGCGACGACGCCCGCCCTTGGCGAGGACC
>VYKR01000082.1_pt1 | contig 20820 bp, 17 predicted proteins | sample 5109561 | NCBI WGS metagenome assembly VYKR01 (sample SAMN12291799, study PRJNA351875) | freshwater metagenome | isolation source: freshwater lake | place: USA: Michigan, Ford Lake | collected 2015-08-15
CCGGGGATCGACGATCCAGACGCGACTGACTCCTGCTTTTAGGTAGTCCACGGCTTTTTCGCTCAGGCTGCTGAAGGATTGTTCAGGAGAAATAATTTCGATGACTAATTCCGGAGGAACGGGACAAGCTTCATCGGTGAGGGGAATATCTCCTAACCTTTCCGGGGAAATGTAGAGAAGATCGGGAACGGGACACCAATCTCGATCGTTTTTGCTTAGAATGATCGCCCATTCGATTCCCACTTCTCCCCGTCCTTGATTCCAGCGATCGAGTATAGAAGATAAAGCCAGAGTTAAGCGAGAATGAAAGAATTTCGGTGACATTTTCGGGATCGCTTCTCCATCGACTAATTCATAGGTAATATCGCCATCGGGAGCGGTTAGGGAGAAAAATTCGGGTAAAGTGAGGGATTTAGAGGAGATAAGAGTCATAGTATATAGTTTCTAGTGTAGTAAACATATCCCGCGCCAGATAAAAATCAATCTTGTGTTAGAGCAGAAGTGTAGTTAATCACTACTGATCTATCTTCTGTGGGGTTATACCGAAGTCTTTCTTGATAGCCATTTGATCTGCATTTAATAAAAACTCTAGGCAAGTCTTTAAACCCTAATTCATGATCATATATGGCTCCCTCCTGAACTGCACAGACTTTGATCACCATGTCTTTACTGTATGCACATCCCCAATATTTTAAAGGTTCTAACTTATATCGAGTTTCTTCCTTGTCGTAAATCCATTCGTACACAGACACATTAGCGTATTGATTTGTGTAATTTCCTTCATTATTGATTAAACGATCAATGGGGACTTGAATTTGAGGAGATTCTTTGACAATTTTTTCTAAACTATCACCCTGCTTACCGTCATCATATACCAAGGTAACGGATGGAGTCCAGCTACGGGTGATTACTAATCCTTTTTCATGAGCAGATTGACAAGTGAGATCGGCATTATAAACATAGTCTTGCAACAGGGAAAAAAGCTCAACAACTCGATAATCATCAATTGTCTGTTTTGTAGAAACACAATTCATGATCGCTTTCGGATCGAAGTTTTGATCGTGCAAACCCTTAAGAATTGTTTTATAATCCTCTAGTTCTGCCTCGCTTAAAGTATTAACAAATTCAGGAATATTATTGCCAATAACAATGATTTTTGCATCTTCAACATTACCTTTACGATTGCAACGTCCCGCTCGTTGAATTAAACTTTCTGGGTTACACAGTTGAGTAATCAAACGGGTACTATTTAAATCACAACCAACTTCGATCGCACTGGTAGTAACCAGAATATAAGCTTGGTCATTTTCATCTCTCTCTTTTAATCTTTGATAAAGATTGGTGCGAGAATAATGGGAAGTTTTGGGAATATCTGACAAACGACCATGATAGAGAAACAAAAATTCATTTTCTCCTGAAGATTTAATGTTTAATGTCTGTTTTATTTTTTCATAAATTGCTATCGCATCTTTAACAGTTTCTACAGAAACGATGATACGATGGCTTGGGTTAGAGTTCCATTCTGCAAGGGCTATCGAGGTCAACTTTTGTTGGAAATTTGTTGGTTCTTTTACATCATAAACAATATCATCAACCCATTCAAACTGTTTTAAATTAGAATAGTCTTGCTTCAAAATTTGCTGATAAAAATTATTTAGCTTCTCTAGATTGTCCTGAACATCAATATAATCGATCATGTTATCCGCAAGATAATCGAATCTTTCCAGATGATTTTGTGATAAAGTTGCCGTCATTAAAACAAGCGAGCGTCCTGCTTCATACAAAGCTTTAACCAAAGTGCAAAAGTTAGTAAACGAAATATCATCATAGGTATGAGCTTCATCAAAACAAATCAGTGTATTACCATGGTGAATTCGATAGGGAAAGATGAATGATTTTTGCTTATCACCATAGCCAAAGTATCGATATATAAATTTATCAATCGTTGTTAAAATAATATCTCCTTTGTATAAATGTCTTCGAGAATTATTCCTAGATTTAACTTCTCCATCTAGATAAACATATCGATTCATTTCGGTTCCTGTATCTATCACCAAAGACACTTCACGTCCTTTGTGTAGGAGTGAAAATTGTTTTAAATATTTCTCGCATCTCTGTTTTTGATCTTCTAACAAACTTCGTGCAGGTAGGGGTATAATCAGGCGAGGTCTATCTTCTTTTGTAGATAGCATAGCTAAAAAGGGAATAATAATCGCTTCAAATTTTCCTACTCCTGTAGGAGCTTTAAGTATAAAAGCTGGATGTTGGTTTTCAACCATCGTTTGAAAGACTTCCTCCTGCATTGGATTAGGTTGAAAATTCGCTAATTCTCTATACCACCACAAAATTGCATTTTCTGATTTTTCTGATGGGGAATAAGTGTTTGAATTATCAGGTTTGATAATGGCAGTAATTGCTCTATCTTCACTGATTGTATGTTCGTTTTTTTTCCACCACTCTTTAACAAGAGTATTCAATTTACCTCCTAATTCCTTATCTTTTCCGTTTTCGTGTAATTGTTGGAGTTGATTTTTATCCTCGTCTGACAAGTTATATGTCCACGAACGAAAATTTAAAGTGATAGTTGGTTCTTTAAAAGGATAGGGATCGAGATAAAAAACACGGTGGTTGCTATCTTCGGATACACCTTTAGTTATTGTAAAATCCATAAATGTGCGAGATTTTGCCTGTTCGTCGTCTCCAATGACACGACAAGCTAATTCCGCTTCAATTTGATCGCACATTTCCAAAATATAAAGTTCTTTGGCGTATTGTAAGGGGTCTTTAGAGAAAATCTTCTGATATTCAGGATCTTTTTTTAATTGATAGGTATCCTTGATAATTTCCTTAGTTGAATAGTCATGATGTCCTCTTGCTAGAGATTGCACCCAAAGATTTTGTGGTTCATCTACTTTAAATCGATGCCCTTTAAATGAATAAGTATATTTTGTAAACTCTCCCTGTTTATTAGTTTCAACGCGAATTTTGAAGGTTTGTGGTTTAGCTTTGTCGTGTAAATTGATTCCTTCAATAACTCGTTCTAAAGAAAAGTTGTCATCTTGCCATTTTCTGGCTAATTGTCTAACATTACCTACATGATTACCCAGGGGTTGAAAAAGAATTTTATCAGGGGCAATTGTAGGTTCGCCTGAAAAAAACACGCGGCCGAATTTGAAAAAAGGTTGAGGGTTAGATTTAGACATTAATTGATTCTCCTTGTAAAAGTTCCACGAGTGCTACAGGAATCTGAAGATTTCCATCCGTATAGAAATCTAAAGTGGGTAAAGGATTGGCTTTTTCGGGATAGTAAGCGGCAACAAAGGGGATAAAACCATTAATAGGCGATCGCTCTGTGTCGAACAATCCCTTATCCTCATCTTGAGTCTGATCTGCTGACCATTCATGACGATAGAGATTATAAATATCACAACGATTGATACAAGGATTTCGCTGTATTAAAGCTTCCATGGGAACAACAGTTGACGGGTGAGCGGAAAGAATCTTTCTTTGGAGTCGTATAGATTCAGATACCTCGTCAATCACCGCAAATCCTTCCTTGCCAATTTTACACCCGACTCCTTGTAGGTTAGAAAATGCCTCTAGACTGGACTTAGATTCGCTTACAACATAGCCGATTAACTCCTCAGCGATAAAATATTCCCAAGTGTGTAACTGAAAGTTTTCTCGATCGCCATCAATGTATAGTCTAGAAAAAACATCATGGTTAAACGATCGAGTTCCTTTGCGATGAGTACGATGGACTCCAGACCACTTATCTAGGACTGGATAGGCTCCTAACGCTATATACTGACGAGGTAGGGTGAAATAAGGCGGATTTTCCTTGTTAATGGTGGTTTCAGGGATATCTAATCCCTCGCTTAACATTACTATCCGTCGAAGAAACCCAGAAAAAGTAGTCGGTGGGACGAAGGGATAGGTGGCGATATTGAGAATCGATCCAGGCAGTATGCGAAATGTCATCGCCGCCGTTGGGATAATCTTAAAGGTCAGGCAATACATGATTTATGCTTGTAAAACTGTATCGACGAATATTGCGGAGTATTCTTGCAATTTGGCTAACGCTTGATTGCCTATCCAGCGATCGAAGTGCGCTTCTTGAATATGATTAGTGAAATTAGTTTCAGGATACAGTGCCAAATAAAGGAAATCATTGATCGCCTTTTGCGGGTCGGTTTCCGAGGGAGAAACGATTGGACGCTTCCCTCTAGGAGATAAATATCTATCCAAAACCAGAAGCGGGGTACGATCGTCCGTTTCCGCGATAGCAATTCCTTTCGGATTTCCTGAACCTATGCGAGGTAATGAATCTAAGAAAGCATAAGCGACAGCTGAAAAGTCTTGATCGGTGATACTCAGAGCGTGGTTATAAACGGGATAGAGAATGCCGGGTTGATTGTATTCTCGTCTAAAAGGTGTGGGAGTTTCATCATTGCGATTGACCAATAAAGCGGGGTGCATTGCTCGTTGTTTTTCGACCGGGTAAATCTCTTGTATGGCAACACCTCCACCATGAGTTACCCGACCGATTAAAGTCCGTTTTCCTGGATCGAGTGCGCCAAATGTAGCACAAATCGGACAAGTCGGTTCAGCGCAGGTTTTGGGAATTCCGCAGTTTTGTTTATCTCCTAGCAGCTCTCCACTTTTCACAGGAGACCATAGTAAACAACGTCGTTCAACTCCTCGCCGTTTGGTCGGAGAAATATAACATTTTTCAATTTCTTTACCGTCTTTTGTACTCAGTTTAACGATTTCAACTAAGTTAACATTAACCTGTACTTCATGTCCTAGGTAAAGCTCTTGAGAGCCTTCGAGAATGGCATAAATATCAAAATGCAATCTAGGTTTATTAGCATCAGTCTTAGGTAGTCCAGTCGTCACTTTAGATTCGGTAGCCATCGTTATTTATCTCCTTTAGATGAAAGTTTACGAACCAATTCAGGAAACCGCGTATAAAGAGAAAGTTTTAATCGATAAGTGAAGTCCCTCCAGTTTTTATCTCCTTGTTTATCCGTATATAGAGGATCATTTGCAAAATAAGTATAAGCATTTTTAATGTCGTCAAGAGTAAGATTTAACGATGCGACACCATCTTTTTTTACTTCTATATCCTCCGAAATTTTAAGCTTTTCAAAAATTAATTTTCTGGCTTGATCGTAAATAAAATATGTGTCTCTATCTCGCTTGAGAGTGGCTTTGATTTTAGTACGGTCTTGATCTCCAATAGAGGCATAGTAGGTGAAAAAATGCTCATCCTTTACATTTTCAATGATTTTGCTAATTTCTCTGGCAACTTCTTTTTTGATTTTATCGATAGTTTTTTCATCTAAATTATCTTGTTCTTTTTTTCCTTGCTTCCGTTTTTCTTCCATCTCTTTATCTTTTTTTATAAGAAATTCAGCCCATTCTATAAAGGGATAAAGTAAGCCTGTTAATGCAGCTACATCTTCATAGATTTTAGCTCTTTTAGATATTGTTGTTTCTGACATAGAATAAACTCCTTTTGATCGTTGTTGATTTCTCACGTCTTCATTGATTTGTTTCCAGTAGAGTTCTCGAATACTCTCTAACCATATCTTATTTTCAAATTTGAGATTGTAGTCGGGAACTCCAGATACAATAAATTCCGCCAAGTAAGGCATATCTTGTTGTACATAACGAATAGCGTCTCCTAGTTTAAGATTTATTTTTTGTTCATTTTTTTGTCCCTGGGTTTTAGCATCTTTAATAATGATGTTTTGATTATATCCCTCCATTATTCCTTTGAGCAAAATTAGTTGTCTTCGCTCTAGCTTATCTGGTGTACTTTTTTGTAAATATAAATCGATTTCCCAATCCGATAGAACTTCTAAAGGAAATTTAGAAGCAATCTTGGCTAAAGCGTACTGCTTTAATCCTAATTTTTGAGAAGCGATATCACCATTGTTAGTTTTATCTTTTTGAGAATTTAAAATAATATATTTTCCCGCAGTAATATCTAGTTCACCAGTAGTTAATCCTCTCAAGTATTCTTTTAGGTTATATAATCTAACTCTATCATCATAGCCAGATTTTTCTCGAATAGGCTTGAGTCGTAAGATAATACTATCATCCGTTACTTTTAAGGGGGAAGCAAACGATAATACAGAACAAGAAGAGCAAATGAAAGGTCTATCTTCACTGGAGGATGATTGACGACGTTGAGACGGTCGCTCGAACATAAATCTAGCGACCCTCCACCGCGCAGTTTTAGCATCTAAAGTTACTCCGCAAGAGTAACAAAAATCTTTACCATCGTCTCCCGCTGTCCTTGCTGCTAAAGTTTTTGGGCCAATTGTTAAAAGCGGTTCTGGAATGGTTTCGAGTTTTGGATTTTCTAACAAACGATACATCTCTAATATACATTGAGTGAAAATATCGCCACGAGTCGAGTTAATTTGTTCTGTGGCTGTTTTGTTAAAAGATTTAGCGATCGCCTGAATTGGCTTCAATAGATTGGTTTGTTTTTGTTTGTTTAGAAACTCAAACGGATTTCCGTCCGATTCTTCTAGAAATCTCTGCTTTTCCTCGATCAAATCTTCCTGAAAAATAATTTGTGACTCTATTTTATCCTTTTGCTTCTGTAATTTGCTAACTTGAGCTTTTGACAAACCAGTTTTTTTTAATTGCTCATCAAGAGTTCTTATCTCATGATAAATAGATCGTTGCTCATCTAATAATTTAGACAAAACTTTCTGAAAATAATCTCTGTATTTTTTAAACTCTTTAGCTTGCATTTCCTGCTTGCTTTTTAGCTTCTTTTCGGTGGACTCTAAATCTTTCGAGTTAAGTTCTTCGGATTTAATTTTCTCAATAAGTTGAACGCTCTCTCTCTCACGCTTCTCTTGGCGATCATTGACTTGCTCGAAAATAGCTAAATACAAAGCCGCTAACACCTTGGCTTGATCTCTAGTAATGATCGGAATTTCTAGGGTGCTAAAACCTCGTCCCGCTAATGTAACACTTTTTAGCATTGTGATAAAAGTTTGCCTTAATCCTGATAGCTGATATTGAAAATCACCATAGATAGAAAAAATAACTTTCGTGATAAATTCTATCCAAAGCTTCTCTATGTTATGTGATTGTTGAGTTTGTGGAATAAAAATCTGCACATGGTAATTACTTTCATGCAGGGAAACAATCTGATATTTTTTCTGCAAAAACTCTAAAAACCGATCAATCGTGCTTTCATGAGTTAATTTTGCTTGTAGCTCTCCCGGTGACGGTGATTTGTACACAAGCTGTATTTTACCTATCTCTCGTTCTCGATAAAAAACTTGATTCCCTTGAAACGTGGGTTTAATGAACTCGCTTTCTTTTTGAGGTTGAGAAAGTCGTAACTGTCTAACCAATTTAGGGCGATCGAAGGTTCGGGCGATCGCTATCGCTCTTGGATCGTCAGCTAAAGCGGAAATCAATGTCGAGTCGGTTTGAGCGATCGCATTTGCGGTCAAAGCACTCAATAAGATAGTAATTTCAAGTTCGCTAATCTCTTCCGAAGTCGTAACCGCTTTTGTATCTTGCTCTGGAGGAACATTCTCGAAAAGTGAAAGTTGTTTAATCGACATAGTGCTGTCCTTCCTTGATTTCTTATCTTGAGGAAGTAGGCTGAAAAGTGCCTACTTCCGCTCTCTAGGGGCGTTATTGCTGGGATTCTAGGTTAAATCAGCGAAAATTCTGACTTCGCCTTCAGAATCCAAGACTGGAGACTGCCTCAGTTCTTTGATTTGGCACTGAAAACGTTCGATTTGGTCTTGAAGACGCTCGATTTGGTCTTGAAAACGCTCGATTTGCTGGTAAATATCGTCCAAATTAGGCATTACTGACCTCCATTTTATTTTGATTGACGTGGGTATCCATCTGGGGTCAGCTTTGCTATAATGCAAGTACAGAAATTTTTATATAGATAGCCGACCCCAAAACGGCTTCTTTTAATATAGCTCACTGTTCACGTCGTAACGAGTGTGAGGCAAAAAAGTAAATCATTCTCTTAAGCAGATCATGGTAAGATGATCGATCACTGAACCCCTGATACTAAGAGGGATTGAAACGTCACAAGTGGTGAGGCTACTGTTTAGCCTTTTCATCGAATCCCTATTAGGGATGGAAGCCAGACAGGGCAATATGCGATCTTTGTCTATGAGGTTGTCCATACTACTCTGTCTCCTTTTGTTCACTCCAGATATCTGCCGTTTTAGATCGCCTGAACTCCCCACAACGATGTGGCGGTGACACCATGCTGATCAATATTTTCCGAGTTCCCGACAAAAGGTTACACGGACGCAGAACCATCGTCAGTGGTATATCCCCCTCATTTCCTCTTACCATAGCTTTTTGCGCTCATTTATCATTACAATATAGGCATCGTAGCACAAATATCCTAAAATCACAAGTACATTTTTCAGGTGAATCGCAAAAAAGAAACAATTACACTGTCAATTCCTCCTGGAACGAAGGAGAAGCTAGAGGCGATCGCCCGACGCTTTAACATCTTTTGGGGGAAAAGTCCTAGTCCGTCAGGTCTAATCGCCGCCATCGCCGAAGGAGAACTGGAGATCGGTGAACCTTTTACCCTCTCGGCAAAGCGGGTCGAAGCGATCAAGGAAGCGATCGACCGTCTGGTGCGATCGGGTAACATCGAACCGGCCCAGACTCTTTCTAATTTTCTTTTAGAGAAGGGAAATCTCTCCCCTCAAGAGCGTCGGGAGATTTCCGAACAGGTCAGTCAGTACGATCGCGATTGGCGGCTCACAGTGGAGCGCTATATCCATGACCGGCAAGCTTTTCGGGTAATGTACAAAAATTCTCAGGGACAGACCCTAGAATTTACCGTTCGCTGTGCCGAGATCATGTTTCGGGAAAAAGAATTCTATCTGGAGATCTGGTGTGAGGAAACTGAGGACCTGCCAGAAGAAGATCAGCGAGACTTTCCCGAGCTTGTTCACAATCGCTGTCTTAAATTCTCTCGTATTCAAAGCTTGATTCCGATCGAAGAACAATGGCGAGACAGTCTCGATTTTATAGAAGTACAATTACAATTAGAAAAAGACCTCGTGAAGGCCTATGAAAGGAAGACAAGGGATATTGACGACCGAGAGGTAAACGGAAAAAGGATTATAACCCGTAAAGTCTCTAGTCCTTTTTGGTTAATTCGGGAGATTTTACCCTACGGGAATCGCTGTATTGTACTTACACCAGAGCCATTACGCAACCGGATCAAACAAATTTTATTAGCTCTTCGTCAACAGTACGAATCGGGGTAAAATGTGCGATGGGACGGTAATATCGCCATCGGGAGCGGTTAGCAAGAAAAATTCGGGTAAAGTGAGGGGTTTAGAAGAGATAAGAGTCATGGTCAATTTTCAACCGAAGCGATAGGACAATCGAGCGGGAATTTTCAGATCGGGATGATCGCTTATTTGGTAATATTCCCCGCGCATTCGTACATTACGGATTAAACTAACCGGTGGCATATTGATCACATCGTAGCCAATCACCTGATGGGTAAACATAACATCGAGAGGATTTAAAGGATAGGGATAGATAAATAAATCCTCTTTTTGTTTTGATAGGGAAAGTTCTGTCAGTTTTACTTCCGCTTTACTCATCCATTTTCCCAAACGAATCCATTTAGGAAGTTGTAGGGGGTGATGGGAAATGATAAAACATTCAAAAACACTTTCGGGAGCGATTTCCTTTGCTCTGCCAAAACTGGGAATATTTTTCTGGGTTTTTTCCATCTCCAGATGATAGTTATTATTGGCATATTTCCAAGTATTAAGAACCGCCGTATGAGCGATCGCCCGTGCGGGAGTGACATAAATTTTCTCTTCGTTAAGAGGATTTAAATGTTCTTGGTACTGTGGAATCTGTTCGGAACAGAAGTAACGATAACTATCGCTATTTACCAATCCCAAAGCATAACAGAGCGCGTAATTATGAATTACGGGTTCGCTTTCGTAGAGTCTGCCGATTTCACGGGTTGCGTAATAAAGACTATCGTGCAGTTCTAATTGACAGGAATAAATATGTACCATAACTCTTTAAAAATTGCGAGGATATAGGGTGAGAAATTACTCACCCTACTGAAATTTACGGTTTTTTAGCGGCTGGTTTTTTCTCGGCGATATGTTTCTTAGCGTAGTCTTTCGCTTCTTGATTCGCTTGATTTAGAATCGATAAAATTCCTGCTTCCGTAGCCGTGAGAGTTTTCACCTCGGTTAATAAAGGTTGAAAATTTTCTCCGATAAAATCGGTATGAACGATAAATTCTTCCGCCATTAATGCTTGTATTGCTTCGGTGGCTTTTTCCATAACTAAATCCTCGTCTAAGGGATCGATCGAGTGTAATACTTCATCGGGAAGGCGATCATATATTGCCTGTGTCCAGCGCAAATTACTAACAATTTCCCCATCGGCAAAAATAACACCGATAAGCTCGTTTCTCACCCGTCCCGTCCGGGTAATTTGCGCGCCGTAGTGACGGGTACGCAGGATGTTATTAAAAACGTAGAGAAAACTCGCTTCTGTCGGATCTTTTAAAGTGACAATACTAGGGAAAAAAACCTGCGGACGGATGTGATCCTGTTGGTTAATTCGGCTAGTCACTTCTCCCGGTTTGGTTTTATTTTCTCCCTTCGATGCCATGGTACCGTTCTCGTAGGGAGCGTTGAAAGTAAAACTTTCATGGGATTCATCAAAGGGTGTGATCGAAAAAGCCGTATCTACTACTACTTTCGATTTTTCTGAACCAGAATCACCGATGGCAAACCCGTAGATAATACAGTCGGGGTTATTCATACCGAAAGCCAGATTATATTCACATTCTTCGGCGGTAATTAATCCGTAGTTTCTGAGTAATTCTCGACCAACTAAACGTTCTGGGGTTGACTGTTTTCGTTTAAACATCGATAAACGACTAATCGTTTTTTTGCTATCAATTCCCGCACGAACACGAGCTTTATTTAGCTCTCCATCTGTTTGAAATAAAGGATAAGATTCTGTGACTCGAATAGTCAAAAAGTGAACGTATTTTCCCATCGGTTTGTAGGGAATCTCGCTATGAAATAATTTAGAATCGAGGGTTTTCAGTAAAGACATGGTAGGTACTCCTAGAATTAATTATTGTTTTCAGAATCTTCTTCCACAGGTTGACCCTGGGCTTTTAACTCTTGATTTTCTCTGTCCTGTTCGAGACGGTAAAGAAATTCGCAGGTATCGCGAATGAGGTTTAATTGTCTGCCAGCTAGACGCGCTCGATCGCCCTTAAAAGAACCCTCGAACACATCGATCACAAAATAACGAGCAAAAGACAATATTTTCTGTCTTTCCTGTTCTCGATTGGATAAAATCCAGCGACCTTCTGCTGTAGAAGCATGAACCCGATTCATTAAGCTGGCCACTTCCGCCGCCACTACAGAAACTAGGGCTTCTCCCTGATACATTCCTCCTTTGAGAATCGTATCGGCGGCCACATCGATCGGTTTTAAAACTGCGTTCGCTTTCGGATTATATCGTTTATTAGCTCGATAGAATTGACGATACAATTCGGTTAATTTTTTCGGGTGATTTAAGGGCGATTCTGCTGTCATATCGATAGTTAAATTGGTTCGGTTGGCTTGTACATAGGGATCGAAACAAGGATAAAAATCGTAGAGATACAGAGCGATTCGATTAGCGCTCGGTATATCGGCATCTTTGCCCCGTTTCCACTGTTTAAGGTAATGAAAAACATAGAGAGGACTGGTTTCTAAATTGATAGCGAGTTCCGTTAATTTGCCCCAATTGGGATCATAACCCGTCTTACCCTGCTTCGAGTTTACGTCTAAATGAATAGAATAGGCTGCGGTTAGGGTATTTAAGGGGGCGGAATATTTTTTTCCGTCATTATCTTGCCATGGGTTCAAGACTCGATCGAGACGGAATCGATCGCATCGGGTTAAGGACCGGATCGCTTGGGGCGCACTGTCGAGAAATACCGTCTCTTCAAATTCCGCACCGTCGCGATAGGGAGGGATAGGAGACTCAGAAACCACCGTTTTTACATCTAGAATCATCGGGAAAGCTAATCCTAACCATGCTGGCATAACCCAGGATTCCGTATCGGTGGGATCGTGGCCGGGAGGTAGGGCCATGAAATAAAAGGTTAAGGGTTTATCTTCGGGATAGGATAGTTTAAAAGTGTGGTCTTTTTTGCCATCTTCCTCCTCGTTAATTCTTTCCTTTTTCTGCCTTAATTTTTCATCGATCAGGAAACTATCAACACTCTGATAACGGGTTCGATCGAAGTTAGCGACCAGATTCTTATCAACAAAGTGCAACTTTATCGAGCTATCAAAACGAGTTTGAGCGATGTTAGCGTAGGCTTTTTGTAAAAAACTATTGGTTTCGGGAGTAAAATAATAGGTCGGGTAAAAGTACAGATAGCGATATTTGCCGTCCTCGAAACGTTTTCCTACCGCTTGGGTTTGATTCATAAGAATCTGACGCAACATCATTTCCGTTCCCGCGATACTGGAAATATTTCGTTTGGCGTTCGAGCCTGCCAGCATTTGTTTATTGGTATAGACTTGGGGAGTAAAAAGAACCGCCGATTCCATCTGTTCGCTGACACTATAGGGAGAATGGGAGATCGAACAGAGAAGTTGACGGCCGCGACCTTGTTTTTTAGCGGCGTTGTAGTGGTTTAATTCTTTCTGGAAGGTTTCGATCGAGTTGGCCAATTCCCGACCGGGTAACTGCACCATTTGATTAACCCACTGTCGCAAATCCTCCCAACCATCGGGTAAGTTATATCCCGCAACTATGGCGGCGATTTTTGGGGCGAGAAAAGCGATTAAATCCTCTGCAACGGGTCTAATATCCTCGATTCCGGGATGCTGTTTCAGGTATCGCGCCGCTAGATAATACCATTCGTAGGGAACCCCTCCCGTATTGCCTTTCAGTTTGAGTTTTTTTAAAGATTCATTAATACACTTGATCGCTCGGATTTGTGGCAGATAATTTTCTAGATTCCAATAATGCGCGATCTCGCTAATTAAATCTAAATCTGGCGGTGCGGGTAAGTTTTTCTGCAATTTTCGCGCCTGTTCGATTTTTTCCAAGCGATCGCCCCAGATTTTCCGCGTCACCACGTCCCCGAATTCCGCTAGGCGATCAATCCGGATATCATCTTGACAATGAAAATCGTAATCCGTCGATAAAACGCCCTGTTGTTGAAATTTAATCAGGTTTTCGCTGCGACTTCCGGCCACGGACGCTTTATTATCACTGAGGATGCGAAGGGTGGCGTTGAGGGCAGCGCGCATTAACTCGGCATCGTCGAAAAATTGCCTGTAGTAATCGGCGTATTTCATCCCTTTGCCATCTCGGCCGAATCCTGTTTGTTTACGCTGTAATTCGCCGCTACAGAGGGATTTAATGGTGTCCACCACTCGATTCGGTAAGGTTTCTAGGGACACTTCTGGCGCGTTTTTGGGGGCGATATAGACAACTCCCGTAGGCAAGTAAAGTAAAGGCTGATAGTCTAGTTCTTGATGCGCTTCCATCACCGCGTTATTCAGTACGTTCGTCAGTACCCCGCGGTTTTCGGCGATGCTGTGGTAAGTGAATTTTAGTTCCCCATCGCTGAGGTTGTATAAAAGGTCTTGTAACGGGGCTTTTTCCGCATCGTGGGGGTGTTTAATAATGGATGCGAGGCGATCGGCTAGACAGGCAAGATCGGTTAAACTTTCGAGAGCGCTATTGTTTAAGCGAGTATTTAAGCCATCTTCAGAGGTATTTCGATCGGTATCGTTCCGACGCTGGGCATTTTTAGCGATATATATCAAATCATCAAGATATTCAGTCCATTTTTCTGGTTGATCGGAAAATAAAAAGCGATCTAATCTTAATTCGGGAACCAATACTTGAAAAATCTCTCGATGTTCCTCTCGTGATAGTTTGCGGATATCTCGATCGAAGTCCTCGTTAATCTCAATATATTTCGCCGGCATCGCGGGAAAAAGCGAGTAGCGGAATTTCTCGAAATCGTGGAGAATAAACCCAGCGATCGCCAACCTGCGCTCGAATTCCTTTACTACCCGTCGAACGGTAGTATTGAGTTTTTCTAGTCGTTTTTCGATGAGATTGGCGGGAAATAAACCATTAAGTAAATGAGTATTGAGAGATTGATCTCCGGCATTATCCCGTCGAACTTTGCTTTTTCCCGCTAATTCCCGACGGCGATCGATTTCCTCGAAGAAATTTCCCCCTTTTGCTGTGACACCGATCGCTAATCGGAGTAAATTGGGTAAAACTATTTCGGCAAAATCTGCCATAACTCGATCGTCGGGGTTTTCCGCTCGAATCGCCTCCCGTAGGAGTTTTAGGGTTAGCAGTTGGCGAACGGTTTGGACTCGGCGATCGCTTACTGATTCAGTAATCCCCAAATCTTCGGAAACAAGAGATTCTAAATCAATATCCTCGAACTCAAAATCCAGATCTTCATCGTCAATTTCTGTAGTGTTATCGAATAGATTTAACTGTTCTGTGTTTTCTGTTGGTTTCTGTTTTTTAGGCATCTTTCACCTCTAGAGAGTCTAAATAGTCGGTAATTTGTTTGAGATAAAGCGGAAATTGAGATAAAGCGATCGGAATCGCCTTAAAAACAAGTTCATTATCGATCGCCTCGTATTGATGCACTAAACGATTTCGCATTCCTGATGATTTCGCCAACTCCCCGGCTAGTTCTCTGGTAGTTAAACCATTTTTACCAGCTTCTATAAAAGAATCGTAATAGGTAGCGGGAGTTACGTTATGTAATTGTAAAAGAAGATAGCTATTAATATCGGAAGATGACTCTACCAATAATTCTATCAATCTCTCAACCATAAGTTGATAGTCAAAATTGTCCAAATACTCTGATAGAGTAACGCTCTCGAACCCCCGTAATCGATTAAGATATTTGATCATTAAACGAATTCTAACGGTGACTATCTCCCTTTCCATCGTTTAAACCCCCCATTGTTTGAGCCAAAGATCGATACTGTCTTTTTGAATCTTTCGGAATTTAGCTGTATCGGCGTACTCTTTCCAAGCGCGTACACGAAATTTTAAAAAGTCTCCCGTATTTTTTTCATAGATAAGTTTTCCATCTCGTGCGACTTGATACTTCATTAATGGAGAACAGCGATCGAGTTCAATCAGATCGATCGAATCACGGTTTATCTCAAACAATTCACTCAAGATAGAGAGAGAAGTTAAGTAATCATTACTGATTTCCTTAATACCTGTTTGTCTGTTTGTTTCATCGTATGAAATTGCCAAATCCCAATCGCTATCAGGTTTATGCTCTCCGCACGCTCTGGAACCGAAGAGAATTAATAGTTTTAAATTCGGTATTTTTTCCACAGTCGTGGTTATTCGATTGACTGTATCAATAATTTTCAATTCTTTCGTATTTTTAACCATTTTCTGCCTCCCAAGAATCTAGATATTGAACGATCGAGCGTTGGTAGCGGGGATAATCTCTTAAAATATTAGCGATCGACGAATGAACGATATCGGGATCAATTTTCTTGTACAGGTGTACGAGTAAGTTTCTTAATTTAATAGACTCGGCCAGTTGAACGGCTAGGTGTTCTTCTAAGATTCCCAGTTCTACGATTTGAAATAATGCGTCGCGAGCATTATTTGGAGACTCGATATCTAAACATTTTAAAATCTGGTAATTGATATCGATGCCAGTTTGAACGATAAGCTGAATTAACCTTTCTATGGCTAATTGACGTTCTCTCAATGTACGATAATCCTCTAAAGTTATCGAACCGTACTCGCTAAGTTCGGCTAGGTATTGATTCATGAGGTTTAATTCGTCTATCGCGATCAGAGTTTGAATAGCATTTACACTCCTTTTTCTCGTAGAGAAATCTCCAGATTATTCCGCAATTGACGGTATAACGCTTTCGATTCTTCAGGATTCATGAGAAATTTTTCTTTAAATCCCTCGAATAGTCCCGTTTCCCGTTCGTATAGAAGTTGACCATCCCGTGCGACATAATGAGCGAGGATCGACGAACATTCTTTTAAATCAACCACATCAATTTTGTCCTCGGGAATCTCTAAAGCTTGTTCGAGTAGTGTATAAATTTTCAACAGACTCGAAATATCCTTGCGATCACTTCTTTCCTCGTATAAAACAGCGAAATCCCAATCGCTATCAGGTTTATGCTCTCCACGCGCTCTAGAACCAAAGAGAATTAATAGTTTTAAATTCGGTAGTTTTTCGACAATAGCCGTAATTTTTTCTGCTAGCCTATTCATATTTAGCCTCTATCAAAAAAAATGGCGAGAATTCGATGGATATATCGATCGATGTCCCTAGCGTCTGTCTATGTCTATTATCAAACGCGGAGGAAGCAAAGAGCAACTAAATCCCAGAAAAAGTGTCCGTACACTTTGCCCCCTTCATCTCTTTTTGACTCTTATTAAAAAAAGGGACTTCATCAACTATTTTCCGTTGTTAAAGTCCCTAGTCGCTGCGTCAATCTCAGACGGTTGAAGTTTTATTCAATGACGAGAAGCTTTCCAAGCCAATTGATATATGAGCGCACTTCGGATGATTGAACAACCTCAGCCTTGGCAAAGCCTTGAATAGTTCGGAAATCACACTCTAGCTTTTCAAATGCCTCCTTTACCTTCGGACTACGAACTTTCTTCTTCATGTCCATGAAAGGTAAAATATTAGTTTGGAGAGCATCGGAAGAGACGGTTATCTTTGGAGTCCGAGTTTTCTTTGTCTCCTTAACGCAAGGCTTATTCTGAAATAAAGGTAGCTCAAGTTGTTTGCCTTGAGGCTGTTGATTTTTAAGGGACATTAATCCTCCTTGGTTAATTTTGGAAGTGAAACTCTGTCACTAAATCGCACTTAAAACGCTTTTAAGATTTGAGAACAGATAAACAATACCCACCAGTCCTTAGCTATCATGTAAGGAGGGCAAGGAAGTAGTCCTATACTCGTATTCCCGAACGCTTTTCTAAATAGTGATCAGAATTTCACCTTCTTTACGATACTTTGAGAATGAGTAAAAGTCAAGTGTCTTACGAATATAGGACATAGACGGTAAATAAACTATCTGTTATAGTAACCATGGGACAAGGCACACTGTCGATTCCGAACCCCTATCAGGGATTGAAACTATGTTCTATAGTCGTATTCGCGTGCGCTTTTCTTTTTTGTCCCGATAATCCCTACTTAGGGATTCATAGCTCATCCTCACGCCTAATGTCTCTTTTGCGCTCTTCCCAAGTTACTTCAACGTAAGACTGCAATTCCTTAACTCGTTCAGGGGTCAACTTGGATACCTATCCCCCCTGTTCGTACAGTTCGAGCAATTCGCGCTCTTCTGGGTCGAGATTGCTGATATACGTTCGTTTTTTAGGGATCGCGATCAAGTCTAGCGGTTCCTCGTGGGAACGAGCATTAGGATTATTCATGGTTATCGATCTCCCGATAAGTGTTGTTTAGTGACCTCAAGCACACTCAACAGATCCACACCTCACCCCCTTTACCTTTGAACCGATGAGCGAGAGTATCCAACAACAAAGCCGATTGACCGATCGCTATAGAATAGGGAGACACGGGAGAATGAAGACTACTCTCGTCACTAATCGGATAAATACCGAAGTGCATCGGCAGTTGTAAGCGTTGGCGAACTGCAGCGACGGGATAGGCAAGAACGAAGCTAACCAGAGCCAGATCCCGTAACTCCCGACTAATTCGATCGAGCCAAGGATTATCTGGTTGCCAAACACCGATTCCCGTCAAAACCTGTACTTTCCACGCGGTGGCGATCTCGCCTAAATCGCCGTCGTAGGTAAAGCGCCAGTTTAACCGTTCCTCTCGATACCCCTTTAAATTCAGAAACGCGAGACAATAATCAAAACGTCTGCGCGCGATCGGTGTTTCCGTGGCCTCAATCTGGCGCTTAAACTCGCCTTTTCTCCACACCTCCACCTCTAGATTACCGAGAATACTGGGTAAATCGTAGGTTTTAAAGCGATCGCCTTCCTCCGGTTCCGTCGAATCGTATAACCCGCATAATAACGGACTCGACCCGCGAAAACTAGACGCATCCTCGAAAATCGGATTACCGCTTTTCCCCGATAACTCCTTCCATTCGTCGGCCCATCCTTTCACCCGACCGGCGACCCGTTTTAAACTGGTATCGAAAACCTCCTCGCATTCCTGTTGAAACTTCTGGCGACTTTCCCCGTATTGGGATTTGATCTTCGGACTCCCTAAATTCCACCAGAGTTGAAATGATTGTACCGCTCCCCAACGTTGGTAATAACCCTCGAAATTATTGATATGACGGTAGTTACTCTTGATGGCCTCCTGTAGCTGAATTCGGTCATACCGTTCCCCGACTTGTAACGGTGCGTCTTTCTTCTCGAATAACCGTTCTAGGAAAAATTTCGGAACCAGAGCGATCGCGGTGAAGTTAGCAAATTTTACCGCCGTTCCCTTTCGATCGTAGCCGCTGTGACGGCCTAAACGGCCGAAACGTTGAATAAAATTTCCCGCGTCCGACGACTCAAAAATGAGGAAATTAATCTTGAAGTCCACCCCCACATCGATGGTACTCGTTCCGATCACCAGATCACGATTTAACGATGCCAACTTCTCCCGCGTTCCCGAAAGGCCTGTATTTTCCCCCACCGTTAAACCGATAGTTGCCAATAATTCTCGGAAAATCGGCAGCAGACGTTTAACCGAAGCGATCGAATTGAGAATAATTGCGCCCTTGCTGCCGGGGTATCGCTTAAAATAGTCTAAAATTCGCTCTTTATTTTCCTTCAACCAATTTTCCGAAGTTTGAAAACTCGACGGTAAAGGAATAAAAGATAGCTCGATTTCCGAGGTTACTTGTCGCCATCCCCGTTGAGCGAGGGAATTGGCCTCTTCTGGGGTATCGGGAAACCAGTATTTGCCTTCTCTTACCGGGTCGATCGATCGATAGCGAAACCCCGCTTTATCCAATCGTTTTAGTAAACCCTCGTCGGGAGTCGCGGACAGAAACAGGTATCGTTTCCCACGATTGGCCCGTCGGATTAGAAGCATTGTATTGATAATACTGGCGACCTGTGGCGTGCCGAAAACGTGAAATTCATCGAATAGGAAGAGATCGAAATGTTTATCGATCCGGTTCCATAGCTGATCGGGATTATCGTAGGGGGTTAAATAGGCCCCCCGGTGGAGATAATGGAAAATATCGGGGTTCGTTAAGAGAATTTCCGACTGTTTCGATCGAGTCTCTAGAGCGATCGCTTTCGTTTTCCCATCCCGTTCGGCGTACAATTCCAACTCGGGCCCGGTTAAAAGATTGACCCGGGGTTGATCCGTTGGTTGAAATCGTTGAATATATGCCTCGATCTGACCCCGCTGATCCCGCGCCAGTTCGTTGGTTGGGTAGAGTCCCATAATCGGGAAATATCCTTGCAAAGTTCGCAGGTAGGCCGCTAGACTTTTCCCGTCCCCCGTCATCGCCGTATTGAAAATCACATCGATCTCGGGATCATTGAGTGCTTTCCACGTCTCCACCTGATGCCACGATAACCGCCATCCTTGCGGAACCTTGATCCCCTCCGGTATCTCGTCCGCGGGACAGGAATAGACCGGCTTGAGTGTTACTTGATAATTTACCATAAATTTCTGTCCGTAACTCCTTGCTATCTTCCATAGTACCCACGATAATAGGGATAGAAAAGTACCTTAACAGAAAAATTGTCCGTATATTTATAAACTATGAGCCGGATAGGACAATCGATCACTTTATCGGTCAGTGAAAAAGAAAAACAGGCCCTAGAAATCCTTGCCAGTGAATTTGGGCTATTGTGGGGAGATAAACCGAATATATCGAAGTTAATCAAGGAAATTGCCCGTAATAAGCTTAAAATCGCTCCTAATCACGACTGGAAGCCCGATCGCTTGCAGATGCTCCAACAGGCGATCGATTCTCTCATTGATGCCGGACAAATCCCCATCGCCCTAGAACTAACTAAACTACTATTAGAACGGAGCGAACTGTCAGACCCCTTACGGAAAGAGCTAGAACGCCACCTCGATAATCCTCCCCCACCATGGCGACTGGAACTCGATCGCTGCATTCTCCGACAACAACCGTTTCAGTTATCCTATCAGGATGCCGGCGATCGAATCTGGCAATTCCATCTTTACCATGCCGCTATCAATCGTCACGAGGATCGGTTATATCTCGATTGTTGGTGCGAGGAAACCGAGGGAAATCAAGATATTTCCGAACTACACCACAATTGGAGTTTACGGATCGATCGAATCCCCAACGATTCCTTAATTACCCCGATCCCTAGGGGAAAGTGGCGCAATCAGCTTGATAGTGTGTCCGCCGAGTTTCACCTGTTCGATGGATTAGCTCGATCGTACCAGACCAAAACCGCTATCGATATCGCCAACGAATTGATCTCGATCGATCCCCCTGTCCGGCAGATTACCCGACAGGTAACGAGTAGCTTCTGGTTTTTCCGCGAGATTCTCCCCTACGGGGAAGATTGCTTGCTGATCTCCCCGGAAAAAGTCCGCAAGCGTTTTTATGACAAGGTGCAGCGGCTTTATCACAGATGTCGGGGTGAAGACCCTCGTTTTTAGCGCTGTCCATTAGTCAGATCTTTCTTAACAAAAAGAGAAGAAACTTAAAAAAAGGGGAAACGATTGATAGGTATAGTTTTGAAAGAAGGAATTAAGGTGGAGGTAAGCAAAAAAATGGA
>VYKR01000162.1_pt1 | contig 20780 bp, 24 predicted proteins | sample 5109561 | NCBI WGS metagenome assembly VYKR01 (sample SAMN12291799, study PRJNA351875) | freshwater metagenome | isolation source: freshwater lake | place: USA: Michigan, Ford Lake | collected 2015-08-15
ATTACAATTCCTCAAGCGATTATGGAACAGTGCGAACTCACTGATGAAGTCGAAGCGATAGTCGAAGGTAAAAAAATTATTCTGAGTGCTAAAAAGAAGGTGAGAGAGGGGTGGACTGAATTATTTAATGACGAACCGCTCGAAGCAGAGTTACAGGATTGGTTAGGAGTGGAAAACGAGTTCGAGCCAGAAAATCAATGGTAGAAAGATTTGCTGTGGTTCTAGTGGAACTCGATCCGACTAGGGGTTCCGAACTGCAAAAAACCCGACCTTGTGTCATTATGAGATATGATTGATATGGTTGCCTATTAGTCTAAGTCAAATGAACATTGAACAAGTTATCATTAAAAACCTAAGAAAACTTCCCTTAGAAAAACAACAAGAAGTGTTATCCTTCACCGAATCTCTCACCTCAAGAATTTCCCTCCCTTCCCCAGATTATAGTCTCACTCCCCAGGAAAAAGCTCAAAAATGGCAGAAAGTAATCGCTAAACTTCCTAAAACAAGTGCGAATTTACCTGATGAAGCTTTACACCGTGACACTATGTATGAAGACTAATGACTCAATATTTACTGGATACTAACATTTTGCTTCGGGCGGCTGATAGGTCTTCAGCAACTTATTCTCTTGCTAATAATGTAATTACTCAAATCGTTGAAACAGCTAATGAATGTGTTATTATTCCTCAAGTTTTAATTGAATTTTGGGTCGTTGCAACCCGACCCCTTGATGTTAATGGTTTAGGTTAGACTCCAGCACAAGCTACAAATTATGTCAATGATTTATTAGATAACTTTACATTAATTGCAGAAACGCCGGATATTTTTCCCCTTTGGTTTCAATTAGTCACCATCTACAACATTAAAGGAAAACGCACTCATGATATTAGGCTTCTTGCTGTCATGAAAGCTTCTAACATTACCCATTTATTAACCTTTAATCCTGATGACTTTATCCTTATTCCCAATATTACCATCGTTCATCCTCAAGATTTCATTAATTCCCAATAATTAGGCAGCAAATCCGACATACCGCGTCACAATCCCTCACGAAAGGCGATAGTTCGCCTGAGAAGGAGTAAAACAGTGGAAAACACCGGAAACTCCTTACTTCTGTGAATCACTGTTTTATGGCGAAAGGAGAAACAGCAGTCTAGAAAAGAGTTCTGGTATTATTTATAGACATCGCTGCGAGGTTTAATAGTTGTAATAACCTATAGATTGTTATCTCTATCTTCAAAAAACAACACTCGATACTTACCCACTCGCAATCTTAGTTCATCTCTTCCGTAAAGGGGTTTAATATCTAATTTTGTAGAATCCGAAATCAAAGTATCCAAAGCTTCAAGAATACGAATTTGGTCATTTTTTGGCATTCTTTCTAAGTAGCGTTCTGCTTGTCTAAGTAGAATATAATCAGCCAAGTTTATCTCCAAATAGTTTGTATTTTAATTCTGTTGAAGTGATTCCAGTATCTCGACCAGATAAATAATCTTGCCATGCTGCTTGGCTTTCAGCAAGTTCTTCGGCTGGAATGATCTCATCGTCATCTTTTGGCGCTAGGGTCGGCTTGATGATAGTTTTTAAATCCTCTAAAAGTCGCAACTTATCCGTAAGGGGAAGATTCTCTATTTGGCGGAGGATTTCATGGTAAGTTGTCATAGACCTTGATCGTATCAGATAATCCAAACACACCTCAAATAATACCACATCCAGATACTAACCAAAAATGGTAAAAGCGGTGGGCTGTTCACAACCGATTCGGTTCTGCGGTTCCTTTATCGGGATTAAGAAGGAAATATAAAGATTTATTAAATTGTAGCTTTTGATACATTTGTGGGGGGGGGGAGTGTGTAGGCTCTTGCTATCTCCCTTTGGTGTTGGGTTGGGCTGTTGCTTGACCTGGCTGCGAGGGGGGCGCTCCCATTTTAAAAATCTCTCAGTTTCTCATGAACATCATGAACATTAAGAACCTGTCTAATTTTTTGCTTGCAGGCGCGGCACTTGGACTGGCGACTGCTCTGAGCGCCTTGTCACCGCAAGTAGCCCAAGCGGTTACGTTTCCACCTGGTTTCACCCCAGGTAACCCGTTGCTGCCCGATGATGTGGCAGGAGGCGAATTCCTTTTCCTTAATCCCGAGCCCCGCCGTTGGTTTGACCCACCTTTTGTCTCAAGATTTGACTACTCCCTTGGCTTGGGCGAGTTTTTAAGCTTCATCCTCCCACCTGGATTCAACAGTACCATCGATCTCTATGTGGGTGACATTCTCATAGCAAGCGATCTCATATCTGATGGGTTAACGGAATATTTCTTCTCTACTAACTTCAGCCTGGCTAACGTAACAGCCTTCAGCCTCCGCGACATTTCACCCCTAGTAGATGCGGCAGATCCCACGGCTTTCCCCACCTTCCTTGATTTCACCAGCGGCGCTGGGCCACTGACGATGAAACCGGTTTCCGAAGCGGTTCCCGAACCCAATTCCCTTCTTGGACTATTTGCCCTCGGTACTCTCGGCGCAGCTTCAACTCTCAAGCGCAAACTAAAACCCTCCCAATCCACCACAAAAGAAACCACAAAAGTAGGCTAAATTGTTTCTAAAAATACCATAAATGTCCCTTCATTCAGTCGTTTGAAGGGGTGTTTTTTGTCTATTGTTTATTGTCTATTATTTAATTGTTGCTAACTAATTGACAACAAGAGCGTTTTTTATGGTAAGATGGTTGGCTTAGTGTAGATATGGTAAAAGTTGAAATGTCTGTCACCCATATTAATAATCTTCAAGACCAGATTTTGCAAAGTATTAAGACTTTACCGCTAGAAAAACAGCAACAAGTCCTTGAATTTGTCAAATCCTTACAAAGAAATTCACGTTTTCAGAAATGGGATAATATTTCAGATGCAGAAGCACAAGCGTTACAAAATGAATTTGCTCAAGAGGATATTAGCTTTTCAGAAAGTATTTTACCCGATTATTTATCTCACCTTGAACAAGAGGATAAGAAATAAATGCGAGGCGATATTTATCTAGCTGATTTGAATCCGAGTCGTGGTTCAGAACAAGCTGGTATTCGACCTGTTATTATTGTCCAACATAACAATATTGATCGCTTCACTAGCACTGTTGTTGTAATTCCATTAACCAGTAATTTACGTCGCGCACAAATCCCCGGAACAATGGTTATTCCCGCAGGACAAGGAGGTTTAAATCAGGAATCAGTAGCCTTATGTTATCAAATTGTTGTTATTGATAGACAACGACTTCAGAGACAGTTGGGGACACTTTCTTCTAGTTATTTACAGCAATTGGAAGAAGCGATGCGATACACATTAGATTTAACATAAAACCCTAATAGGAATGTTTAATTAGTTTAATTTTCTTTCTGGAAAACTTGAACTTTAAGACTCCTATTACTTAGTACACTCGGCGCAGTTTTAACCCTCAAGCGCGAACTAAAATCATCCCAATCTACCGAAAAAGAAACCACAAAAGTTGGCTAAATTGCTTCTAAAAATACCATAAATGCCCCTTCATTTACTCCCTTGAAGGGGATTATTTTTTCCACCTTTTTAAACTCTAAAAATTTCAGAGTTCACAGCTTATCGCTTACTTAAGACGGATGATTGTTAGGATTTTCCATCAGCAATCCCTCACTGATCACAGCGACATTCAATTCATTATCTGCCGAGACAAAAGTGATAGAAGGTAAACCACTAGCTAGGCAAAGTGTATTAACAGCACAACCTACTGCTAACTGGATTGCGTCATAACCTCTTAAACCATAAGTTTCCGCTAATACCATTCCTGAATTAATTATACTTTCGGTAATTTCAATGACTTGATAATCTTTAAGCGAGTCCTTTCTCAACTGATGAACTATTGCCGTTGCATCCGTAACGCTAATACTTCCAGTGCGGGATCTTCGCGTAATAGCAGCCACAATTTCTACCTTGGCGATTGCGGCAATAAATATTTCATTATTTAAAGCAGCAGCAAATAATCCCAATACCCACGCTGAACCGGGTTCGCTGATATAACGCTTGATCAAGGCACTACTATCTAAGAAATAAAGTGCCATTTAACGGCGTTCCTCAATAATCGTTTCTGAAATAGGTTTTCCCTCGATTTCAATCAATCGTCGCTCAGTTATCGGTTGAGATGAAGGACGCTTAATCTGCTTGACTAATCCAGCATCAAGAAGAGATTGGTGAAATACCGCTTGTTTGTCAGCTTCTTCTTTATCCATAAGATGCTGTTGAATCGTCTGATTAAGCAGCTGAAGTTCTTTTAGCTCAAGAGTCTCAAGCTGATTCAAGATTTGAGTAAGGATTGCCCGTGTCATAATCTGCTACTTTTTTTGCTGTCTGAGTAATTAATATTTTATAGGAAAGTTATAATAATTGAGCTACTACAACAGACAGTATCATAAAAATTCACTCTTTAGACCTGCTTGATCGTAAATTTTTAGATTCTAGGCGCTTAATATCCTCTTGCCAGTAGCTGTTGAAAAGCAAAATGATCAAATCCTAGAGAACCGCTTGGATATTTGTTTGATTCTTGGCCAATTCTGCCAATGTCATTCCCTTTGTACCTCGTTCAATTTCACTGCATCAGCTTCATCCCTTGCCACTGAACCAAATCAAGAAAAAGACTTTACCGCTAGTTTTGGCAACTATTCTCGGTGTGAGAGGAGGAGGCAGATTTTGCTGCCGTTTCCTCTTGATAGCTAAGATAAGATTAGTTTTTGCGGTAAAAAATCTTACTGCCTTGGTCACTGACAAAATGACAATTGCGGTAGGACCGCCAGAGAGATTTGAAAATCGGTTCTTTCGAGACGCGATAATAGTCTCCTAAGACGGGACGGATAGCCTCCGTTGCTTCTTGGAGATGATAGTGGGGAATAGTGATAAAAATGTGATGAGCGACGTGAGTACCAATTTGGTGATGGATGGGATTAAAGATGCCATAATTGCGATCGATGGTAGAAAGCGCCCCTTTGAGAAAGTACCAATCTTGACCGCGATACCAGGGAATATCATCTTCAGTGTGGTGTAGGAATGTCACCAAGTCCAACCAAACCACAAAGACGATATAGGGCATGATGTAGTAGTTAAACAGAAACCAAAAGCCTTGGCTAATACCCACCCCGATTAATAGACCTAACATAAAGGTACAGCAAACGGTGCTAGTCAGTACCTGCCACCGTTCCGAGGGGCGAAAGAGGGAGCTTTCGGGCATAAAATGGGACCCCTGTTTATTAGGGGAACGACGGAAAAGATAGAGGGGGTAAACAAATAAAATTAGCTGAAAACGAGCTAATTTTTCGTACCAAGCCATATTGTTATACTGGGTTTCCGTGACGGGATACCAACTTTCATCGGTGTCGATATTGCCAGTATTAGCGTGATGGGTGCGATGACTGATGCGCCAACCGTGGAAAGGTACGAGAATGGGAGTATGACTGAGATGACCAATTAGGTTATTTAACCAACGATAACGGGAAAAGGAACCGTGACCGCAATCGTGACCGACGACAAATAAGGCCCAAAACATGGTTCCCTGCATAAACCAAAAAAGGGGGAAGAACCATGCTTGATTAATCTGGTAAGTTATCCAGTAAAGTAGGGTAATAATGCCAATGTCAAAAAAAAAGTAGGCTAAAGAGCGAAAAACGCTTGATTGGAAGCAACGGGCCGGGATAGCTAGACGGACATCCTGTAGGGTAAATGGCAAAAATTCTCTTTCTAGGGTAGGTTTAGGTAGGGTTTGGGACACTAGGTTATAACTCAAGATGGATAACAGGGCAGTATTGACGAAAGCTTGAGTAGCTCAAGTTTTCTGTTTGTCGATGCGCTATCTTTTCTCTATCTCAGCTAAGAGCGGATAAGACCGAGCGATCGAGCGAATTTCGTCTAACTCACTGGGATTTTATTCTAGGGCTTAATGTAACTTAACAAAAGCCCCTGGGGAAAGTTAATCAGATTCTCCCCCTGTCTGTCCGTCTGTCTCCTTGGGCATCTAGTACAATAATATCTGAGAAAAGAGATAAGACTCTCGGTTATTCAATCAACATTATGAACCAGTTACCTATTCGTCCAGCTAACAAAAATTTTACCCATAGTTGCTTGACTTTTGCCGATTTTTATGCGGGAATTGGTGGCTTTCGTCTTGGTCTTGAACAAATCGGTTGGCAATGTGTTTTTAGCAACGAAAATAACCCAGATTGTGTGAAAACCTACAATCACAATTTTCATGAATCGATAAAACCGCAAGATGTTGAAGCTTTAATTCCTAGCTTACTTCCCGATTTTGAGGTTTTTTGTGGGGGATTTCCCTGTCAGCCATTTTCCAGAGCAGGACAACAAAAAGGTTGGCAAGACAGTCGCGGACTAGCGATTCAGGAAATTCTCAGAATTTGCCATGAAAAAAAGCCTAAAGTTATCTTTCTTGAAAATGTTAGTAATATCCTGCGCTTAAATCAAGGGCAGATATTAAAAGATATATTAACCCAGTTAAAAGAAATAAATTATCTGGCTTTTTATGCAGTTATCGATAGTAAATATTTCCAAATTCCTCAATCAAGACCTCGCTTTTTTTTATTGGCTTTCCGCAAGGATTTAGGAATTAAAAACTTTCAATTTCCCCAACCTTGCCATGCAGAAGTGGGTATTGAAAAAATTATTGTTCCGGGGGATTATTCAATTCCCATATCGGAAAAATGGCAGCAATATATTGATTATTACGCTGGCAGAATTACTGCCGAACAATTATCTTTTCAACTGCCAAAAACAAGAATAAGTATTGAAAGAGCAAGTGTTAATGTAGATTATGATAATTGTATTTATCAAATGAGATCTAGTGGCATCCGAGCAATTTCTATCCAAAAACCCTTTCCTACTTTTGCGGTTAGTGTTAGCGGTGGTGGTGCCATGATTCCAGTGTATAGCAAGGAAAGAAGACATTTAAGTCTCTTAGAAATAAAAAGATTAATGGGGTTTCCCGATGATTATTATTTTCCTGTTTCTCGCACCGCTGCTATTAAACAACTTTCTAACGCTGTCTGTCCCCCAGTCATTAAACATATTGGTATAAATATTACTAAATCACTTAATTAGCTCGATTTAGCCGGTCTTCAATATTTTCTTGAGTGGGGAAAATAATCTTAGTTACTTCAGGAAAAGCTAAGACGCATTCTGAACATTTATCAGGAGCATAGTTACAAAGATTACAGATTTGCCATTTGCATTTATTACAATAGAAGCAGAGAGCTTGAAAATTGTCATCGGCACTATTTCCACCTTTTTCTACGGGAATCCGATGATCCCAAACTAAACGCACTCGATCCCTAGCATAGGTATTTTGATTGATATTTTCTTTCTTTTTAAGAATTGAGCCACAAAAATTACATTTATTTTTTTGTTGTTCTAAGATATTTCTCTGAATTAGGGATGAGGGAGGTGTTCTAATCGGTGGTTTAGTAGTGGTAAAAAGTCGTTGATGATCGGAACTATCTAAAATATATTTTTGACTGCCTAATCTTTTTTGTCCTGGGAGAGCATAAATAAAATTAAATCCCTCTTCATTCCAAAGTTCGCTAAAGGGTTTATTAGCATCAGCATAGGAATCTTGAATTAAATTTTCAGGAATTTTACCCTTGAGTATAGTTTTTATCTCTTGTAAATTATTGGTCGCATTAGTTAGATCGCTCTCACAACCTTCTCCATACCTAATCAGAGTTAGCAAAGCAGCAATAGTTCTTTTTTTATATAAAATAATTACTCTGTTATCATTAAAAATAATTAAATATCCTTTTCCTTGCGGATTCTTGGTAATTTCCCTAATATCTTCTAACTTGATCCCACTCATCTTAATACCTCTAGAGATTACAGATAATTGGCTGTTAAAACCCAAAAAAAAGGGCGAACAAAATTCACCCTAACAGACACAGTAATCATCCTACAAAGTGCTGATAAACTGATCAAGGCGATCGAATCCTTTTTCAATTGTCTTTAGGTCTGTAGCATAGGAAAGACGAATACAATCATCAGCACCAAAAGCAATACCGGGGATAGCAGCCACTTTTTGGGTTTCGAGGAGTTTCTGACAAAAATCCCGGGATTTTAAACCAGTTTGACTAATATCGATAAACACATAAAAAGCACCGTTGGGAGTAGGACAATTGAGTCCAGGCAGCGATCGCACTCGTTCTAAAATATACTGTCGGCGATCGCTAAAAGCTTTGACCATTTCCTCGATGCAATCTTGGGGACTCGCCAAAGCAGCGATCGCACCGTACTGAGCAAAAGTGCAGACATTGGAGGTACTATGACTTTGGATCTTAGTCATAGCCTTGACAATTTCCACCGGTCCTGCTATGTAACCGACGCGCCACCCCGTCATCGAGAAAGCTTTAGCAAAACCATTACTAATAATACTGCGCTGAAAGATTTCCGGACCAAAAGAAGCGATACTGCGGTGAATCGCGCCATCATAGAGGATTTTCTCGTAAATTTCATCAGAAACCACTAAAATATCCTTTTCAACCACAATTTTTGCTAAAGCTGCGATTTCTTCGGGAGTATAGACAATGCCGGTGGGATTAGAGGGAGAATTGAAAACAAATAATTTAGTTTTCGGTGTAATTGCCGCTTCTAGCTGTTCGGGGGTGATTTTATAGTGATTCTCTAGGCTAGTGTTCACTATAACCGATGTTCCTCCCGCTAACGTCACCATTTCAGGATAACTCAACCAGTAGGGTGCGGGAATAATTACTTCGTCTCCCGCTTCAATTAACGCCATGATTAGATTGTAGAGAGACTGTTTACCGCCATTGGTAACGATGACATTATCGGCATTGTATGCTAGTTGATTATCCCGCAGCAATTTCTCGGCGATCGCTTTTCTTAACCCCAGTTCTCCGGCAGCCGGTCCGTAGCGAGTTTTTCCCTCATCGAGGGCCTTTTTCGCGGCAGCTTTGATGTGAGTGGGTGTGTCGAAATCTGGCTCCCCGGCGCTAAAACTACAGACATCTTCGCCGTTTCTCTTCATTTCCTTGGCCAGAGAGTCGATAGCTAGGGTAAGGGAGGGGGTGACTTGATTGACTCGTGACGCTAGTTTCATAGTATTTTACCCTGAAAGGGCTTTTCTGATGACCTACACAACCTTTAGTATTGTCCATCACCTCGATTGTTCTGGGTGTTTTTTTATATAATCTCCGGAATTGCGGCGCTTAGGGATGGGTGTGGGGTGATGGGGTGATGGGGTGATGGGGTGTGGGGTGATATCTTGTTCCCAGGTTCTACCTGGGAACACTCTTTTCAGGTTCTACCTGAAGAATACTTTAAGGCTCTGCCTTAAATATTGTGTGTCAAGGCAGAGCCTTGACACAAGCGATCAGTTTTTTCCACTGTTGACTGTTATTGAGGATTTTTTCTTTTCGCGGGTTTTTGTTTGCTGGTAGGGAGTAGGGGAGCGGTTAATTTTTCATAGAGTTCAAAGAGGTATTCAATACGGTTTAATTCACTGGTGAAAGGTTGGGGACGATAACACAAATCAACGGCTTTGTCAAGTTTTTGGTGAGCTTTGAGCAAGTCGGGAGGCATGGTTAAAGGATCGTATAAATCCGCAAGGCTACTGTCAGGATATTTTACCCTAGTATCTAGCACAGCTTGAGCGCAAGTTTCGACGGTTTGTTTTTGTTTGTCGGTGATATTTTCTGGAAAGGGGTAGTTATTATAAACAATATCTTTTGAATAACGGTAATCGCTTTTTAATCTTCCACACACATATTTAACCCATGCCATGTGCATTTCTGAAGTAAGAATACCGAATAAATATAGATTTGCATTAGTAATTAATAGAACTTGATCATTACCAATCACATTTTTATTCATAAAACCTATTGGAATATATTTTCTTCTTTCAGATGAAACACGCGGAACAAGTAAATAATTCGTTTCGGGTTGTGCTATTTGACAGAATAGAGTAGGTGTCGCCGCAAATTTACGAGTAGAAGCGGCTTTACTTTTTAATCTAAAATTTTTAACCCTATCTACTCTTTTGATGACTTCTAGTAATGTCTTTAATTCCCTGGGAGAAATATCAAGTAACCATAGACAGTAGCGACTATAACCATTAATAAATTCTTGCGCTCCTGTATAAGGTTTAATCCATTTTTCTGCCTTCGGCTCTAATTTTAAAAATTCTTCTTTTTCTGGTTCTGTAAAAATAAAATTACCACCATCTCTTGGCATACTACCAAAACGCATTAATGGAACATTAGATAAAGGAAAACTTCGGTTATTAATAATGATGTCACTTCCATCAACCAAATAGGGATTAATATTATTAGACTGAACAACTAATGATTCACCTTGAATATCTTCATAATCACAGAGGATTTTATTTGTTATATTAAAACTTGCAAAGCCAATAATCACACAATGAACTGCGGCGTTTCCTTTTGCTTCATTACTCCATTTAAAAGTACGATGAGCAAAATGAATTTTTAACTGATATTTCTGAAAAATAATATTCCAAAGTAAGGCAACTTGCTCACCTTGAGATATAGAATTTGTGGAAACAAAAGCAACCCTGATTCTATTGCCCTGAATTATTTGAGCAGCCTTAATATACCATGCACACACATAATCTAAAACGCCTATTCCTTTCTCACCGTCGAAAACATAAGCCATATCATTCCTTTGCTCATCGTTCATAATCATCGCACCCACAAAAGGAGGATTTCCTAAAATAAAATTGAGCTTCTCTTTTGAGATAACTTCCTCCCAATCAATCCGCAAGGCATTTCCATGAACAATCTTTGCCGCTTTCTTTAATGGTAAACGCACAAAATACTGACCAAAAGTATTACTAACTTTAACATTCATCTGATGATCAATTAACCCCATCGCCACTGCTGCCACCCTCACTGCAAACTCATCGTATTCAATACCAGCAAACTGATTGACATCTACCTGAATAATGGTACTAATATCTGTTACTAACTGCCCCGTTTTATCTAATTTATCTAACTCCTGTAATACCAAAATCTCTAAATCTCTTAACTCCCGATAGGTAATAATTAAAAAGTTGCCGCAACCACAGGCAGGATCGAGAAAATATAAATTAGCAATCTTTTTCTGAAATTCTAGTAATTTATTGCGATTGCCTTTAATCTTCTCAAATTCTCTGGATAAATCATCTAAAAATAACGGTTTAATCACCTTTTGAATATTCTTCTCGGAGGTATAATGCGCCCCTAAATTGCGTCGCTCTTTTGGATTCATTACCGCTTGAAACATAGAGCCAAAAATAGCAGGGGAAATTTTTCCCCAATCAAAAGCACAAGCTTCTAATAACATGAATCGCATCTTACTATCAAAAGCCGCCATCGGTAAAGACTCCTCAAATAACTTGCCATTTATGTAGGGAAATTGATTTAAATTTTTATCGAGATTTTTTAATCTTTTTTCTTCTGGTGTATTCAAAGCCTGAAAAATATAAGCAATGTGCATCGCCAAATTACTGCCATCTTCTTTGGTATGTAGATCGATATATTCCCAGAAAATCCCCTTATTAAAAATACCCGTATCATCGGCAAATAAACAAAATAATAAACGCACTAGATAAACTTCCAAATCATGCCCCATATAGCCAATTTCTTTCAGGTAATCATGAAGTTTTCCCATTAACTCGGCAGCTTGGAGATTGACGGGGTCTTCGTCTTTATAAACTCGCTTTTCGTAACCAGCAATAAAATCAAATAAATGAACATTATCAACAAAATTATTTAATTCAAATTCCCATTGATTACCCGAATCTAAATCATATAATTTAAACCGTTGAAAATCCGAGACTAAAATATAACGCGGTAACTCATGTTCCTTTAAATTGGGAAAATAATCCTTAGCTTGTTGTGTGGCCTTTTCTAAATCTTTCCCCTTCGATTTATGCTCAACTAAAATCGTTCCTTTCCAGAGTAAATCAATAAAACCCTGTTTATTATCTGCTTTTTTGATCGGTTGCTCAAAACTGGCTACCCTACGCCGTGAAATGCCAAAGACATAAAAAAACTCATTCCAAAAAGATTGAGATTCTGCTTTTTCTGAAGTCTCTCCTTCCCACTCTTTTTGAAAAGCGATGGCGCGATTTTTGATTTCATTCCAACTTAAAGGCATAGTTTTAACTCCTTATCTTTTGCGGGTTTGCTCAAAGATGGTAGAAAATGGTGTAGGGAGCCAGATGCAGTCAGCAAGGGATACAGATAAGTAGCTGGTTATAATTAAATTGAAGATAAATTTTAGGTTCGATCCCCCCTGCCCCCCTTGATAAGGGGGGTGCCGATAGGCGGGGGGATCTCCCCTTAATAAGGGGGGCATCTGATAATTTTTAACGCCTACCTACTTAGTTTCCATTTTAGGTGATTTTTTGGTAAACTACAAGGGAAGCTAGAAATTAGTAACGCCTTGAGAATTGTATCCGCTTAGTTATCAGTGCAGTTATTGACTCGAACGAAAAACTTATCGCTATGTCCAAGACTCTCTACGAACAAGATTTTCAATTGTGGCTCGCAACAACAATTAGCCACCTACAGAAGCGGGAATTTGCTGCACTGGATACTGATAACTTAATTGAGGAGTTAACCGAGTTGGGAAAATCGGAAAAAAGAACTTTAGAAAGTAATTTGATGATTCTTTTGGCTCACTTGCTCAAATTAAAAGTACAGCACGACGCACCGCCATCAATGAAGGATAGCTGGTATTGTTCTATTATTGAGCATCGCCAGCGCATTCAGAAAAACTTACGCGATACTCCTTCCCTCAAATCCTATCTAGAAACTGCTATCGAGGAAGCTTATCCAGATGCTCGTCAAGTGGCAATTAAGGAAGGGAAACTCGCTCAATTTGGTGTTCGGATTCCCCCAGAAAATGATTATCCTCAAATTTGTCCTTTCTTGCCAGAGCAAATCTTAGATGAGAACTTCTATGGCAATTGACTAGAGAAAATAGTTAAGAAAAAAGTTAATTTTTAATATTTTATGACTCGACTAACTCCGATTCAAATTGACGAAAATACTCTAAGTGGGTAGGTGGAATTAAATATAAGATGAACGTAGGTTGGGTTGAAGCATGAAACCCAACGCCCGATTATGTTACGCTACCGCTAACCCATCCTACAAATAATTGTGCCTCCCTACTTAATTTCCTGCCAAGACATTAGGAACAGAGGGAAGAATTGCTAAAGGGGTAATTTCTATACCAGATAATTGAAAATCATCACAATAATTATTGAGAAAAGTGGAACCTACAGAAGAACAGTATCTTGTCTTAAATGCTCTTGAAACTTTGGGACTCCTACTCTTTAGAGTCTATGATGAAGATAATGGAGCTTGGCTAATCATTACTTCTAGTCTAACATTGCCCAGATCATACTTATTGCCTAATGGCGAAATTATTCCCCTAGAATGGATGCTTTAACCATGAAAAAACCGACAGAACTTCAACAGCAAGAATACGAAAGAATTGGCGAAATTGCAGCCAAAGGAAGACAGCGTTATCTAGAAGCAGGAGGCGACCAAAAAATCTGCCCTAGCGGAAGAAAAGGAAATGATTATTTAACCGATGAAGAACGTAAAGAAATTTTACAATTAGCCCGTCAGGTTTTTGGCGTTCAGATTAAAGATGGCCAAGTTTACTGTCAAGGACGGACTTGGAAAATATCCGATAAAAAAGTCTCAAAAGATACCGAAAAATGAACTAAATATTGCTAGTGTAGAACCTAGGTTAGGTTGAAGCATGAAACCCAACGCCCGCTCATGTTACGCTACCGCTAACCCATCCTACAAATAATTGTGCCTCCCTACTTAAATGCGCGGACAGCTTAGAACTTACCTAAACAAAAGCCCCCAGAAAACATCACTTTCTAGGGGTCTAATTACAATTGACGGAAAACAAACTTATGGGGAGGTTAACCTCCAGCTACCGCAGGAACGATACTGACTTCATCGCCATCTTTTAAGGGGGTTTTTGTCCCATCGAGGAAGCGAATATCTTCACTGTTGACGTAGAAATTTAAAAAGCGCCGGGGTGCGCCCTCTTCATCGCATAAGCGGGCCTTAATACCGGGGAAACTTGCTTCTAAGGATTCGATTAAACCACCGACACTACTAGCACTACACTCGATGGTAGCCTTATTTTTTGTAAATTTTTGCAGGGGAGTGGGAATGAGAACTTTTACAGCCATAGATATCAAGGAAAAAGTGGAAAGGACAGTAAGCTGTCCGCGAATTTAAATTGCTTGTGGAGATGAGGCAAGAGGATAATCACCCCATCATCCCTTAGTATCAATTCTAGACGAGAACCTGTTGCCATTCGAGGCGTTCGAGGGTGCGGGAACGTTCCAGGGCCCGTTCAAAGCTTTCTAATTTCGGTTCGATTAACAGGGGTTCACCGATATAACCCTGTACCGCTTCTTGGGTTTTTAGACCATTACCAGTGATATAAACGACTGTGGTTTCTTCGGGGTCGATTTTACCCGCTTCTACTAATTTTTTCAAGACAGCGATAGTCGTACCGCCCGCAGTTTCCGTGAAAATGCCTTCCGTTTCTGCCAAAAGTTTAATACCTTCGATAATTTCGGCATCGGTAACGGATTCAATATTACCGCCAGTTTTACGGGCAATATCAAGGGCATAAACACCATCGGCGGGATTACCAATAGCGATCGATTTGGCGATAGTATTGGGTTTAACTGGGGCGACAAAATCCCGTCCTTCCTTGAAAGCTTGGGCAATGGGGGAACAACCTTCCGCTTGAGCGCCACTAAAACGCACTGCTTTATCTGCCACCAAACCGACTTTAACGAATTCTTGGAAGCCTTTATAAATCTTAGTAAAGAGGGAACCACTGGCTAAAGGTGCGACAATATGGTCGGGTAGTTTCCAGCCTAATTGTTCAGCCACTTCAAAGCCTAAAGTTTTGGAACCTTCGGAATAGTAGGGACGCAGATTGATGTTGACAAAACCCCAACCGTAGGTATTGCCCACTTCGGAACAGAGACGGTTAACCTGATCGTAATTGCCTTTGACTGCCATGACCGTGGGATTATAGATTAGGGTGCCGAGAATTTTACCTGCTTCTAAATCGGAGGGAATGAAAACACAACAGTCTAAACCGGCGTGAGCGGCAATAGCGGCGGTGGAATTGGCCAGATTTCCCGTACTAGCACAGGAAACGGTAGTAAAACCTAATTCTTTGGCCCGGGTAAGGGCGACGGATACCACTCTATCTTTGAAGCTGAGAGTGGGCATATTGACGGCATCATTTTTAATGTAGAGATTTTTTAGACCCAAGCGCCGGGCTAAACGGTGGGATTTCACTAGGGGAGTCATACCCGTACCCACATCGATAGGATTTTCACTTTCCACTGGCAAAAAGGAACGATAGCGCCAGATGGAATTGGGACCTGCTTGAATGCTTTCTCTGGTAACGGTGCGACGGATGAGGTCGTAATCGTAGTCCACTTCTAGGGGGGCAAAGGTTTCTTCGCAGATATTCAGCGCTTTCAGGGGGTAAGAAGTCCCTCCTTCCTTAGAAACCAAGCGGGTAAAGGTGGGGATGAATTTTGAGGTTTTGATGTTTGTCGCTAGGGTCATGATTTTCCTGTCTTGCCGTCAACTGAATCTACAAGCATCCTATCACCCGCAAAATCTTGGTGTCAAATATACCCGACTATTTTTGTCGGGTATAAATTTATACAAAAACTAGGAGATATTCTGGGGAGCAGCAAGGGTTAAGGGGAGATGGTTGGGCTGCCGTGTCAGAAAACTTCGGGGTAGTTTTAGGTCAAAAAAAGGACGAGGAGAAGGGATTTAAGTGTTTTAGGAGGCTATAGCCTATTTACTGCGAATTTTATCGAAATAAGCTCTGATTTTTGTTTAAATAGCTTAAACAGGGGGCGATTAACTGCGGTTGCCAGAAAGTTTCTCGCTTTACTCAGGATGATTGTCAAGAAAAGTGACAAATTATGTGATTTTGTTGAGAAATAATAATTTTTTCTGGACTGCCCAATAAAATTGACCATTTTCGGCAGTCGTCAGGAGATTATTTTTATTTATTCTCCCTTCTCCCTAGGAAGGTAGGGTTGATTCATGAATCAACCCTACGGGGACAGGGGGGATCAAACCTTAAGAGTCAGTGGTCAGGAGATAACTGCTTTTTGATAAAAAGTTAAGGTAGTATTACCGTAGCGTTTTTGACGACAAATGGTTAAACCTTCTAGATTAATTGCTTGCCAAGATTTGGGATTATGTTCCACGGCAATTTCCCCCAGAGAATCTAATAAATTAGATTGAGAGATGGCAGTTAGTACCGGTAAATATAACCCGCTTTCGTAGGGAGGATCAAAATAAATTAAATCAAAACTTTTCCCCGCTAAAGTGGCTAACTTTGTCAGTACATCTCCCCGAATTACTTGGAATTGCTGGTGAGAAGTTGCTAAATTGCGCCAATTTTCCTTGATAATTTCGCCAGCGCGTCCTGATTGTTCAATTCCGATTACTAGACTGGCACCTCGACATAAAGCTTCCGCACCCATGGAACCATTACCCGCACAAAGATCTAACCAACGACAGCCGGATAATTTCTGTTGCCAGATATTAAATAAAGCTTCTCGCACCCTTGCTGTCGTCGGACGGGTTAATTGTCCTGCTAGGGTTTTTATGGGACGATTGCCGTAAATTCTCATCGGTTAAAAGGCAAATTCAGTTAATCTTTTTTGTAATAAATCAGGAAAAAGAGCATAGTATCTTTGATTGAGAGGAGAGGGATGGGGGAGAGGCAATAAAGTCACTTTTTTTTGCTGTTTTAATCCCTGTTCATCGGTAGCGGTAAGGGTAACTAGGAGTTTTTTGGTAAAGCGTTCTTTATCAAGATAGAATTTATCTACTTCTTTGGGTTTACCGTAGGGTTCAAACCATTTAAAAGCTTCCGTGCCAAGGGGAATGATATGATCACCTTGCCAATAAAAAACGAGCAGTTTTTCTATAAATGGACGAAAACGATCTTTCACTTCCCCAGAATAAGCTTTATTACCCGGGGGTTTGTAGGGAACTGTATTAGTTAGGAAAATTCGATCGCATACCGATAATAGCTCTTGACGATCATGGGATTTTCTCCCCTGCCAAGCTTGAAAAAATCCCTCTCTTACCATTCTACCGGCAGCCCCGATCAAAGGTTGTCCTGCATACACTTCATCTCGTCCTAAATCCCGGCCAAAAAAGCATAACTGACTAGCAAGATTACCAGCATACAAAACTGGTTCAAAGGGGTCTTTTTTTGCCTCTTGGTAAATCAGGGTATCGATGGGAAAATCCTCTTTTTTTGCCTCTTGGTGTACCTGTTTAATTAGGGTTTTAATATCGGTCATTTCAGTTATCAGTTATCAGTTTTCAGTTATCAGTTTTCAGTTATCAGTTATCAGTTATCAGTTATCAGTTTTCAGTTCACTGAAAAAAGCTTCTCCCCACACCCTACACCCCACACCCCCCTGCCCCCCCGATGTCGGGGGGGTTGGGGGGGTCACACCCTACACCCCAATTCACTCCTCGGTGCGATAGCCAAATTCTGCTAAAAGTGAGCGAGATTGTCGCCATTTCGGTTCTACCTTCACAAATAACTTTAAATATACCTCCCCGGCGATTAACTTTTGAATAGCCGAGCGAGCGGAAGAGCCGATCGCTTTTAACATACTGCCATTTTTACCGATGACGATCCCTTTTTGGGAAGCTCGTTCCACGTTAATGGCGGCAAAAACCTTGGTTAAAGCGGGAGTTTCCTCGACGCGTTCAATCACCACCGCCACAGAATGGGGAATTTCCTGACGGGTTTGCAGTAAAATCTGTTCGCGGATTAATTCGCCCATAATAAACCTTTCCGGCTGATCGGTGACTAAATCGGGGGGATAGTAGTAGGGACCGACTTCGAGGGAATCAGTTAACAGATTTTGCAGTTCTGCGATTCCTGTCCCCTCCAGTGCCGAAAATTTGAGCAGAGGCCAGTTATTTTCCGCCGCTAAGGTACGATAACTATCGTCGATAGGCTCCGGGTCTTCCGGTTGCTGATCGGCTTTATTTAGCCCTAAAATCGTGGGAGTTTGGTTTTTAGTCAGTAAATCGGCGATATAGCGATCGCCACCGCCCAAAAAATTACTACTATCGACAACAAATAAAACTAAATCTACAGAATTTATGGCGTTTTCAGCATTTTTAACTAAAACTTTGCCTAATTCGTGATGAGGCTTGTGAATGCCAGGGGTATCGACAAAAATCATCTGGGAGCGCTCGCTGGTGACAATGCCGCGTAAACGGTTGCGGGTAGTTTGAGCGATGGGGGAAGTAATGGCGATTTTTTCTCCCACTAATTGATTCATCAGGGTGGATTTGCCCACATTAGGACGACCAATAATACCAATAAAACCCGATTTAAAACCAGTGGGTGCGATGGGAATTACTGCCGAATCGAGATTAAAGGCTTGGGAGTTGATCAAATCGTTCATAATTAAAGAATATTACTTAAAAAATATTTTTACCCATGCAAAGGATAATTTTGTTCTTGTTAGTATTGATTCTAGGCTGTAGTAACCATTTAGAATTATCTATGGCAGGAAATTTAAGCGATCGCTTAACTAATTATCCTCGCTGGATGACTAAACCAGTGGTTAGTTTTGCCAGTGGAGATTTAGTTTATCCCGATTGGATGGTAGGCAGTTGGACTGTCACCAGTACCCTAATCGATTTAACCGCTCCTCTTGCTCCCCAGATTATCACACCTGGTTTTGAAAGTAATCGTCGTTACCTAGAAAAATCGATCGAGTTTCCGGTGAGATTCATCGAGAAAGCTATTTCCAGACCGATAAATGCGGCCTTTTTATCGACTATTATCAGTAAACCATCAATTGTGGCCGATCGATCCTTTAATGGTTTAGCAATTAGTCGCGCCTATTTGGGTAGTCAATCGGTATTATCGGTAAAAACTGACCCCAATAATCCCAATCGTCAGATTACCTTTTTACGGGGCGCTCATCAACTAATTTCCACGGTAATTGCCAGAAATAGCGAAACTCCTAGCCGAAATCAATTTATTGCCACAGAAATTAGTCAACAAATTTTCCGGGGAGAAACCAATACTTATCTTAATGAGGTGGAAACCACCACCGCTTATGAGTTATTATCTCCTAATAAAATTCTAGGCGATCAGGTGACAGCCATTTATCTTTCCCCCCAATCCCCTGATTATTTCCAAGCGCCGAATCGTCCTGTAGCTTTGTATCGTTATCGCCTAGAATTGCTGAAAGATTAATAGAACTCCTGTAAAAATCAACAATCTTCCCTTAGATGAGGAGACAGGAGGAGAAAAAAGACAAGAGACAATCCTAGCCATAAAACCTAAGATTATGTCCAAAAGGAATTAAGAGAACTTTCCCGGGCCTAGTTTTCGGACTTTATTGAAGGACTTGGGGACGATTTGCTTGAATACTCTTAATCCCTCCTACAGCAGATGTTATGGCCTTTTGTCAACGGGGAAGTTCATTTATACTGTCTTTTACTCAGCCAAGAAAGCGAGGCTCCCACCGCCATTAACTGCTCAATGTGAGCTAAGTTTCTTTTTCTTGAATTGGTCTTTGATGGGTTTGTAGGTGGGGTTAATCGTCTAGTTGTTCAACCTTTTTTTAACGCATTATTTCTGTGAGGTAAATGTTATGACTAATATCATAGGTATAGGTTCTTATGCAGCAGGATTAAGCACTTATCTTGCGTCTTTAGCTTATCATCAAAAACATCAGGTAAAATCTAAAAAGGTCTTATCTTGTCAAGTAACACCGAGTGATCCGTTTGCAAAACAATTGAGTGATGAGGCAGAAAACATTTTAAAAGAGCAAGTGATGTTAGAAGCAGGAAAATTATACCATAGCTTTTGCGATCATCCTTTATATAGTTTTACTATTACTCTGGAAATAAAAGGATTATTTTGGGCTAAAAATACAGAAGAAGTTTCATTTGGTATCTACGATATGCCAGATAGTCTCTTGAGAGATATTAGAAAGTTTTCATCATCTCATAGCTTCACAGAATATTATGATGATTTATTTAGTGATATAGGTGGATATTTCTTACCAATAGATGGAACATCTCATCGAGAAGATGAGGTATATGCTAAGTCTTTAGAAAAATTTACTACAGATTTAACACAGCGTAACCCGCAAGGTTGTCGTATCGCTTTTACTGTCACGAAATGTGATTTATCAGAACTTTGGGTTAATCGAGATTATCCTCGTGGTCTGGTGCAAAGACGCTTTCCTAAAATGTATGCAATCCTAGAAAATTGGACTCAGGAGGACAAGGGAAAAGTTGAATATTTTACCACTTCATCCTTCGGAGTATTTGGTAAATATTGTGAACCAAATTCAATTATTCAATCAAAAAGTAAAGAGGGAACATTGGCCGTGATTAGAAATCCTCAAGAATGGCAACCTTTTGGCCTAATTGAACCCTTATATTGGTTATGTACGGGTAAAATGCTATAATTATTGTAGAAAAAACTCATCTTGCTTAAAAAAATCGCCAATTCAAAAATGAAACGCTATCAACTTCTTCAAGAAAAACGAGAGAATATTATAAAAATTGCTCGAAAGCATGGAGCATTTAATATTCTAATATTTGGATCAGTTGCTAGAGGAGAAGACGGTAATGACAGTGATATTGACTTTTTAGTAGAAATGGAA
>VYKR01000184.1_pt1 | contig 20241 bp, 22 predicted proteins | sample 5109561 | NCBI WGS metagenome assembly VYKR01 (sample SAMN12291799, study PRJNA351875) | freshwater metagenome | isolation source: freshwater lake | place: USA: Michigan, Ford Lake | collected 2015-08-15
CTTCCCCACTTCCAATTCATAATTCATAATTTATGTTTGTTGAGGGCGTTTAAGTAGTAATTGGATAGCCAAAAGAATTAAACCAATGGTGACAAAAGCAAAAATAAAGGTTCCGAGAGAAGCTAAACCAAAAACTAAAGTGCGGACAGCGCTGCCAATTCTCAAGGCGATCGGACTGTGAGCAACCATTGGTTTTGAGTAAAAAGAATGACCGATCGCTGCCGTGAGATAATAGAGAATTGTCCCCAATGCTGCCGAAATTGCTGCGCCAACTAAACAGCGAGTAGGAGTAACTTTTTTGGTTTCTAATTCTGTGGTCATTACTTTTTAGTCCTCAAATACTGCCCAGGTTAAATTTTAATTCTTTTCCCAGCATTTTACCCGACTAGGGCCAAGGATCGAGGGCGGAAGGAAAAGAAGTATTGACTTGCGAGGAGGTGATCAGGTCTTAATTGGGGTCTAGTTCCCGTTTTAACTGTTCCCAATCGCCGGGGTCGGTTAACTCCTCATAAACAGGGGCAGCGAAAACGATCGTTTCCTTGTCCGTTGACCAGTTTTGGGAAGAAAGGACTAGATTAGTCAAATCAGGTAACTCTTGGTCGAGAATAGTCGGATTTGCGCTCTCAGGGGAATCTGTGGCAGAATTTAGGCTAATTTCCCGCTTTAGTGACTGTAATTCACGGTTGAGAGCCTGTAATAACTGCTCGATCGCCTCGATTCTCCCGAAAACATCCGAGGGAATTTCAGGATTATTGGCAGCACAGAGGTGGCAAAGTGAATTGATCAGCTATGAGGCGCTCGATTTCCTCTAGGGTAGTATAACCTTGACAGACTAATTCTAAAGCGTAGGCGAGGAGAGACTTGAATCCTGCCTGTGTTAAAGATGCGAGCATTTATACTAAAATCTAAGATAGCCGGTTTAATATCGTCTCCTGGATCAAAACTGAAGCTTAGAATAGATAAAATATGTGGACTTTTATTGATTTATTTGCCGGTATAGGAGGATTTAGAATCGCTCTAGAGAATCTCGGTTGTCAATGCGTTTTTTCCTCGGAAATCGATCCTCACTCCCAAAAGGTTTACTTAGCTAACTATGGTCATTTACCCGATAATCAAGACATCAGAAAATTAGAGGCAAAAACTGTCCCCGATCATGATATACTGTGCGGCGGGTTTCCCTGTCAAGCGTTTAGTATCGCCGGCAGAAAACACGGTTTTGAAGATGCACGCGGAACCTTATTTTTTGAAGTTGCCCGGATCCTACACGAAAAGAAACCGAAAGCTTTTATCTTAGAAAATGTCCAGGGTTTAGTCCATCATGATCGAGGTAAAACTTTAAAAACTATTTTAGACATATTAGAAAAGGATTTGCATTATTTTGTCCCTAGTCCCCAGATTTTAAATGCCAGATATTTTGGGGTTCCTCAAAACCGTCCCCGAATTTTTATCGTCGGTTTTCGAGAAGATTTAAATATTTACCATTTTTCCTATCCCCAACCAACCCATCAAGAAACTTGTCTCAAAGATATCCTAGAAGAAAAGGAAGTCAGCGTTAAATATTATCTCTCTAATCAGTATTTAGAAACTTTGTTTAAACACAAGGATAGACACCAAAATAAAGGTAATGGGTTCGGTTATGAGATTATTTCTCCCGATGGTATCGCTAATGCTATTGTAGTAGGAGGTATGGGAAAAGAAAGAAATTTAGTTATCGATAAAAGACTGAATAATTTTACTCCCGTTACTCGCATTAAGGGAGAGGTAAATAAATTATTCGTCCGCAGAATGACCCCCAGAGAATGGGCAAGATTACAGGGATTTCCCGATAGTTTTCAGATTGTTGTCAGCGATGTCCAAGCTTATAAACAGTTCGGTAATTCTGTGGCTATTCCCGTGGTAGAAGCGGTGGCAAAAGAGGTGATTAAAACTTTAGATTTATCCAGAGATTCTCAAGAAAATATCAGCTTTAAAGACCTACAGGGGAGACAATTAGATCTATTGTCAATCTGAGGAACAATAACAATTGTTTCTAGGTGTTTGGGTATATTAAGTAGGTGGGTGGAATTAAATATAAGATGAACGTAGGTTGGGTTGAAGCATGAAACCCAACACCCGCTCATGTTACGCTACCGCTAACCCATCCTACAAATAATTGTGCCTCCCTACTTAATAATAGTTATTATTGGAACGATGCGATCGCTGTTTAGGCTCGACTCTAACTGGATTAACAGTGGACTTGTTGCATAATTAATTTTCGAGAGTTCAAAAATGGGAAAAATAGCCATGAGGTGACAATAAAAAGAGCAACAGAGGTGATGGTTTCGCCGGTTGTGCTTGTTAAAGGTATCTTTCTTATACTACACTTGTAACACCAATAGGTTTAGTATTCGGGAGAGAAAAATTATGCGGACAATCACACGCACCACCACTACCGAGATGGAAGTCACCAGCATTCGTCTGGAAAGAGTCCTCAAGGACAAGCTGAAAGAGATTTCTGGCAATCAAGGTTATCAAGCACTCATTCGCGATGTCCTATGGAATTTCGTTCAGCAGAAATCAGGAGATTATCGACCTCAGTTTTGTGCCAGCGATATAAGAGCAGTATTTAACGCTACAGCTAGAAAAAATGAGATTTGCGCTCTTACAGGCAAGTTAATCCCCGCTAATGAAACAATGTTGTTAGGTTTGACCATCCATGGCGATTTAGTCCCGTTGAGTATGGATAGTTATACCAATTTAAAATAAGTTTGACTGGGGTGGGGGAGAATCCAGTATAGTTAGTCCTCACCCACGGAAGTGGGAATTATGAATTATGAATTATGAATTATGAATTGAGAGGTGGGGAGTTTTTTGCCGTGAACAGTGAACTGATAACCGATAACCGATAACTGATTACTGATTACTGATGACTGAACCGATTTTACGAGTGGTTTTAATCAATCCGCAAATTCCGCCAAATACGGGAAATATTGCCCGTACTTGCGCCGCAACCAAGACAGAATTGCATTTAGTTGGTCCCTTGGGTTTTGAAATTAGCGATCGCTATCTGAAGCGGGCCGGCTTAGATTATTGGCCCTATGTAAAACTTATGTACCACTTGACAATCGATGACTTCTGTGCATATCAGCAAAAGAGCGGCGGAAGGGCGATCGGGTTTAGCGTGCGCGGCAGCAGTAGTTATGTGGAATACAGCTATCAAAGCGGAGATTGGCTACTTTTTGGCAGTGAAACCGACGGTATTCCAGCAGATTTATTAAATCAATGTGATGATACAGTTTATATTCCCATGGCAGAACCGGGGGTGAGAAGTTTAAATCTTTCCGTTAGTGTGGCGATCGGATTATTTGAGGCCAGACGACAATTGGGATTTATTCGTTAGTGGGACATTTTGCCATATAAACAGGGCAAATAAACTGAATTGAGCAAAAAATCAGAAAATTGCTTTTATTTAGCTCATTTTTGCCCATATCAGAAAAAATAGCGATCGCAGTCAATTTTGTCCGTAATAACAGCAAGAAATTATGTGGATTATCCTAGAGCAAATTAATTGTTGCTCCTTTCTAATCCCATAATTTATTGAAAATAAAAAGGCAAGATGAGGCCCATGAATATCTTCGACCTTTCTCGAAAACATTTTGGCAATTTACAGCTTTTTAATCGGCAAAAATCCACCTCTGGCTTAACTCAAGTCGAGATGTTAGTTACCCTAATTTTATTAGGAATTCTCTTAACCATTGCCCTTTCTGTTTATCATAGTTTAATGGCTTGGATTCGCTTAAATATCGCCACCTTTGAAATATCACAACATTGGAAAAATACCCGTTATCAAGCCACGGGAGAAGGTTCTCATCCCCTATCTTTGTGCATGGCAGAAAGTGAAACCGAACAGATTAAAGTGGCAAAAGTGCAAGGGGACGAATGTGAAAATGTCATCGACTGGACTCCCATCACTCGCGGTGTTAGTATCGATACTAATAATTCTAGCCTACGCCGAGTTAGTGGACCTGCTGGTAATGAAGGTACAATTTATCGCGCTAGTTGGGCCGATACAAAGGGGGGTTTAGGAGGTTCTTGGGGACAGTTAGGCAGAATTACTTTAGTTGCTTCCGGTACACCCGACAAACGCTGTTTATTTTTATTCCGTGTTGACGGTAGTTGGGATATTCGCCAAGATAATAGATGTGTGCTTTAAAGCGGCAAAAGTTATCGTTATCTAAGGGAGGGTATCAGCCCAAAATCTAACATCAAGGGACACTTTACAGCAAAATGTCGAGAGAGCCACGCTCAAAAATCTAGAATCCTGACTGATAGCCTTTCTGGGGGAAACTTAAACGGTTTTCAGTCCGTCTGGGAGTACACTAGAAAATACTCACTTATTTTGATCGAGCCGTTCATGATTATTTCCGTCGTAGCACTGAAGGGAGGGGTCGGGAAAACCACCACATCGATTCATTTGGCCGCCTATTTTCAAGAAAAAGCGCCCACCCTATTGATTGATGCGGATAAAAATCGTTCGGCTCTCCATTGGTCCCGGGAAGATACCCTTCCTTTTATGGTAGCGTCCCAAGCTGGAGCGACGGGACTGGTGAAACAATACACTCATATTATCGTCGATACCCAGGCCCGGCCAGAGCCAGACGAGTTAAAAGATTTAGCTCAGGGCAGCGATTTATTAATTTTACCCACCACTCCCAATCATCTCGATATCGATGTCACCATTAAAGCGGCAGAATTGCTGTCCACGATGACCGATAATTATCGAGTTCTTTTAACCCAAGTGGATTCACGGACAAAAACAGGACGGGAAGCGCGGAAAGCTCTAGAAGAAGCCAAATTACCGCTATTTAAGCGAGAAATACCCCGTTTAGTTGCTTTTGAACGAGCGGCCGAAAAGGGAGTCATCGTCAAAGATTATCCCGACCCCCGGTCGAATTTCGGTTGGCTTTGTTACCAAGCGGTCGGTAAAGAAATTTTTGCCCTCATGACATAAATTGTTAAAAAAGTTAACATTAATATTTGTGTCATTTTTACCCGAAAAGATACTTAATCTGCATGGGGACTTTTTGTAATCTTCCGTTAAGCGTTCACTCCTAAATCGGTAAAGTCTGAGACAATCAAAAAAGTCTGACTGTAGGAGAACCCTCTATGAAATTGGCCTATTGGATGTACGCGGGTCCCGCTCATATTGGCACGTTAAGGATCGCCAGTTCCTTCAAAAATGTTCATGCTATCATGCACGCTCCTCTGGGAGACGATTATTTTAACGTCATGCGCTCGATGCTGGAAAGGGAGCGTAATTTTACCCCCGTCACTGCTAGTATTGTCGATCGTAATGTTTTAGCCCGGGGTTCCCAAGAAAAAGTCGTCGATAATATTGTTCGCAAAGATCGCGAAGAAAGTCCCGATTTAATCGTTTTAACCCCCACCTGTACCTCCAGCATTCTCCAAGAGGATTTACAAAACTTTGTCGAAAGAGCGCGACAGGATGCCCAAGGAGATGTGCTGCTGGCCGATGTTAACCACTATCGCTATAATGAACTACAAGCGGCCGATAAAACCCTCTATCAAATTATCAAATATTATCTCGATAAGGCCCAGAGAAAAGGGGAAATTATCTCCCAGAAAACCCCTAAACCCTCGGTTAATATTATCGGTATTACCACCCTCGGTTTCCATAACCAACATGATCGCACAGAATTAAAGCGGTTAATGGCAGATTTGGACATTGAAGTTAACGAAATTATCCCCGAAGCTGCCTCGGTGGACAACTTAAAAAATCTGCCCCGCGCTTGGTTTAATCTGGTTCCCTATCGAGAAGTGGGATTAATGACAGCCAAATATCTCGAAAGCGAATTCGCTATGCCTTACGTTGATATTACCCCCATGGGAGTGGTGGAAACAGCCCGCTGTATTCGCCAAATTCAAGAGGTAATTAATGGCCAAGGTGCGGCAGTAGATTACGAAGATTTTATCAATGAACAAACTCTGCATATCTCCCAAGCTGCTTGGTTTTCTCGTTCCATTGACTGTCAGAATTTAACCGGGAAAAAAGCGGTGGTTTTTGGTGATAATACCCACGCAGCCGCTATGACAAAAATTCTCGCCAGGGAGATGGGAATTCATGTGGTTTTAGCGGGTACTTATTGCAAGTATGATGCGGATTGGTTCCGGGAACAAGTGAGTGAATATTGCGATGAAGTGTTAATTAGTGATGATAATGGGGCGATCGGAGACGCTATTGCTCGCTTGGAACCGGCGGCGATATTTGGTACTCAAATGGAACGTCATGTGGGCAAACGTTTAGATATTCCCTGTGGAGTAATTGCCGCACCTATTCATATCCAAAATTTCCCCCTCGGTTATAAACCTTTCTTAGGTTACGAAGGCACTAATCAGATCGCCGATTTGGTCTATAATTCCTTTACTTTGGGTATGGAAGATCACCTATTAGAGATATTTGGTGGTCATGATACTAAAGAGGTAATTACTAAAGGTATTTCGGCAGATTCTGACCTAAATTGGAATAAGGAAGCTACGGTAGAATTGCAGAAAATCCCCGGTTTTGTGCGGGGGAAAGTCAAACGAAATACCGAAAAATTTGCCCGGGAGCGAGGTATTGGTGAAATAACTTTAGAGGTAATGTATGCCGCTAAAGAATCCGTAGGAGCTTAATTATTTTTAGGGCTGAAAGTTAACAGCATTCAGCCCTATTTTTGTTAGTTATTTACTTAATCCCTGAAGTATTCTTTCCTCTACTCCTTTCCCCTGAATTAACACTCCAAATCCTCCTAAACCGGTGGGATTGATTAATTGATGTAAGGCATCTCGACGCTGAAATATAGTTAATATATCGATTTTTCCTTGAGAAAGTTGATTTAATCTATCTCCCAATCCCAAAGCCATTAAAAATAATCCTTGCTGAGTAAAACCGAGATTTTTTAAGCCTAATTTTTCCCCTTGACGTTGTAAAGCAGTAAAATCCACATGAGTGGTAATATCTTGTTCTCCCACCCACAAATAAGGATGATCATGACGCTGATGTTGTCGATAACATTGTAGGGTTCCTTGACTTCTTTGGGGATGATAATATTTTTCGGCAGTGTAACCGTAATCTATGGTTAAAATATAACCTCGATCGAGTTTCCGATTAACCGTTTCTAACCAGTCTAAAGCTAATAAGTTTACCTCGGTTTGATAACCCTCCGGATAAAGTGGGGAAGGAATATTTATCCCCACTAAATCAAAATAGTCTTTGATTCTGTCAGTAGATAAATCTCCAATAATCTCCTGAAAAGGTTCCCCCAATCCCAGATAAATTTCTCGTAATTCTCCCGACTCGATCACAACTCGATGGACAGGAAAAGCATCGATTAACTCATTACTAAACACACAACCCACAAGGGAATTATCGGCTAAATTCGGCCAACTTTGCCAAGATACCGGGGAATATCCCGCTAAAGTTGCCCGTTGTCTTTCCCTGAGTTTCTGAGATTGTTCGATAATTATATAACTGAGATTTTCATAAAAATCAGCATAGCTATGACTTAAATAATCAAGGATATCCTTAGCTAAAATTCCCGAACCTGCTCCCACTTCCACTAAAGTAAATCCTCGCGAATTGCCCAAAAATTCCGCCATCTCGACAAATTGCTCCGCCAACAATTGACCAAAATCTGCCCCCAGAGACGAGGAAGTAAAAAAATCGCCTTTTGAGCCAATTTCTACTTTTCCAGAGGTGTAATAGCCATAATCGGGGTGATAGAGAGCTAAATCCATCCAGCGATCGAAGCTAATTCGACCCGCTGCTGATTGTTTAATTTCCTCTAGGATGATTGCTTCTAAATTCATCTTGATCGGGGAATTATGAATTATGAATTATGAAATGGGAATTAGGAATTATGAAATGGGAATTATGAAATGGGAATTAGGAAGGCTGTATCTCACATTTGCAGAAATACCGACAATCAGCAATTATCAGTGACTCTTAAATTATTACAGACGTATCAGCAGCTGCGTGTAAGCATCCCACCGAAAAACTAATGCGCTCCGGGGTTTGGGGGCGGCGCCACGCCCCCAACGGGGGGTTTGGGGGGTAGAACCCCCCAAAAGCTTGGTCCCAACTTGGTAGATTTACAAAAATTAACTTAAAACTTACATCTGATCACTGATAACTGATCACTGATAACTGATAACTGATAACTGATAACTGATAACTGATTTACTCTCCCGCATGATAGGAACTGCGGACTAGGGGGCCGGATCTAACCTGAGAAAAACCCATTTTTTGGGCAATTTCTCCCAACTCGCTAAATTCTGCGGGAGTCCAATATTTCTGTACGAGCAAATGTTCCAGAGAAGGACGCATATATTGACCAATAGTAACTCGATCGCAGTCTATCGCCCGTAAATCTGCCAAAGTCTCGATAATTTCCTCTTTTGTCTCACCGTGACCGACCATTAAGCCAGATTTCGTCGGAATTGAGCGATCGATTTCCTTAACATAACGCAAAACCGCCAAAGAGCGATCATATTTAGCCCCGCGTCTAACCGGCCCTTGCAAACGGCGCACCGTCTCGATATTGTGATTGTAACAGGCAGGTTTTGCCCCTACCACCGTCGCCACCCGTTCCTGTTGACTTCCCTTACCTCCAGCAAAATCCGGGGTTAACACCTCAATTAAAGTGTGGGGATTGCGTTCGCGAATGGCTGTCATCGTCCGCACAAACCAACCGGCTCCGCCGTCTTCCATATCATCTCTGGCCACAGAAGTCAAGACAACGTAACTTAAATTTAACAATTGCACCGCTTCCGCCACTTTTTGCGGTTCCTCCACATCGAGAGGCATGGGTGCATGACCCTTATCCACTTGACAAAAAGCACAGGACCGGGTACAAGTGGGACCCATCAACAAAAAAGTCGCCGTACCTTGGGCATAACATTCGCCGCGATTGGGACAGCGACCTTCCTCGCAGATAGTATGAATGTTCCTTTGTTTGATAATGCGCTGAACCGTGGAAATTTCGCTAGATTTGCCGAGCGAACGCCGTAACCAAGCGGGTAAAGACGTAATTTCCTCGCGCCACTGTGGGGAAATATTGGACATGAGAAGTTAAGTAAAGTGTTGGGGATTTCAGTAATCAGTAATCAGTCATCAGTGGGGGGTTGGGGAGAGGGACGACTAACTCCCCAAAACGAAAACTTTCTATCTCACCATAAAGATAACTGCTATAAGCTGAGAAAGCGGGTAAAGATCATTGTTAATCAAAAAGGAAACTTGGGCAATGGGACGACGGCAACGGGGAAAAATTTTCAATCTGGTCCTTCAAGGATTGGTGGGTTGCTTCTTGGTTAGTATTTTTGTTCTTAATTCCCTGCCATCCCTAGGCCAAAATTTTCTGGTTCCATTTGCATCTCCCACGGGGACAAGGATTTTTGTAGCCGGGGATATAGAATATGCCTCCGTCCATCTAGATGGATTTGTATTATTTCAGATTGCCTCCCAAGATTTTACGGCTTCTGAGGCCCGGGAACTCTCCCCGGTAGAAAGACGGGCTAGGCGCATTGAAAGAGGTTTAAATAATATTATCAATCGGGGTTTCGATCCGACAACCCTGCAAGTAAGTACGGCGACGCTCAATAATTTAACCGTGATTGTGGCCAAGGATAACCAGAAGTTACCGCAACAGGTAATTCTGACAGTAACAGAAGTTGATGCCCTGATCGATTCTTCTTCGGTTGACGATTTAGCAGACCAATGGGTTCAAATCATCCAAACAGCTTTGCTCCAAGCTTGGCAAGAACGTCAGCCCGCCGCTCGCCGGCAACAGGTAATGACTGCCGCTAAAATTATTTTGGGGCTAATTTTCTTAAGCTGGGTATCAATTTGGTGGCAGAAACGTTTAAGAAATCGCTTCAATCTCCTCAAAAAACAGGCTAAAAGTCAATCTGATCGGAATTTAGCCATAAATTCCCCCCCCAGAAAAGAGCGCTCCCAAGAACCGATTTTAGCCGCTCTAGAAGATTCCTCTAATTTCCGTCAACAGGCAGATATTCAGCGACAACTGACGTTAAATATTCTCTGGAAAAGACTTGCTCTTATTGGACTGATACTGCTTTGGTTTAGCGGAATAGCGGCGATTTTGTATGTATTTCCTGAAACTAGACTAGAAGGACGGGGGATAATTCGTATTCCTTTGCGGATTTTTATTATCTGGTTGCTGCTGACATCAGTGAGCAATATGGTTAATCTCTACGTTAATTTTCGGCTACGCGAGTGGGTAGAGGAAGGAGCGGTGTTTTCCGAAAATTTGGAAAGGAGGATTCTGCGCGCTCCCACTTTATTAGAAGTTGGGCGAGAAATGATCACATTTATCGCCATTTTTCTAGGAATTTTGATTTTTTTGAGTTGGATGGGTCTTTCTTTCGCCTTTTTACTCACGGGAGCCGGTTTAGTGGGAGCATTGCTCACCTTTGCCTTTCAGGATCTTTTAAAAGATTGGATTAACGGTTTTCTGATTGTCTTTGAAGATCAGTACACTGTTGGTGATATGATCCAGTTTCAGGAGTTTATCGGTTTGGTGGAAAATATGAGTTTGCGAGCGACTCAATTGCGGGCTGCTGATGGACGTTTAATCACTATTGCCCATAACCAAATTATTAGCGCACACAACCTCAGTAAAGATTGGGCGCGAGTCAATTTTACCATCGAAGTCGCCTATGACACCGAGGCCGATGTGGCGATCGCTTTAATGGCAGCCATCGCTGAAAATATGGCTGTAGATCCACAATGGCAAGAAGATATCATCAATCCTGTGCAGGTTGTTGGTGTTAGTCGGGTTTCTCACACGGGAATGGAAATTATGCTCAGAATTGTCGTCAAAAGATTACGACAATGGGATATAGAAAGAGAGTATCGTCGTCGTCTAAAAATTGCTTTTGAGGAGAAGGGAATTCACATCGGTATCCCCCAACAAAGTTTCCTGATAGCACAAGATAGAGAACAATTCAAAGGACAGTTTTAAAGGGGAGTGATACTAAATCCAGTTTAAAAGGTATAGGAGAGTGGGGTGTGGGGTGTGGGGAGAAACAATTCATAACTTGAGAGTTAATCACACTATTAAAAACGGATTTGTTATCAGTGCAGTTATCACTCCGCGTCCTGTAGGGGCGAAGCATTCGGGCAATAACCTATCGGTGAAACCGTAGATTTTCTATCCGAATGCTTCGCCCGTACTTTTTGCCGCAAACCCTAAGTAAAAAATTGCCGTCTTTTCACTGATTACTGATCACTGTTTGGTAGATTTAAACTAGGTTAGGTTAGGTAGCCTAACCTAGAAAATTTTTAGGAAGCTAAGGCTATCGCCAGTATTTGTTGTAGTTCCTCTTTTTGATAGAGTTCGATCATAATGTCGGAACCGCCAATAAATTCACCATTGATATAGACTTGGGGAATAGTCGGCCAATTGGAATACTCCTTAACTCCTTGTCTTAACTCCTCATCTTGCAGAATATCGACAGTTTCATAAGAAACCCCCAGAATATTGAGAATTTGTATGACGTTATTGGAGAAACCACACTGAGGCATTAATTTATTGCCCTTCATGAACACAAGAACTTTGTTATTCTGGATTAATTGATCGATTCTGGCCTTAGTTTCGGGTGTCATAGGTCTAGTAGCTAGAATTTGAGCAAGAATAGCCAATCCTGAGACGTGGCATATCCTATTAGTTTAGCACAAGCCGTTGAGATAGCCTTAAAAAGGAAGATCTTCGTCCTCCTCCAAACTATCTAAAATTTCGTTAACATCAGGTCTCCCGCGCACGATAGTCATATTTTCCAGAGACTTATTAACTTTAGTTTCTGCGGCCGAATTTTCTGGCACTGAATAACCCATATTGACCAGTTCACCATCAAAAGATTTCGCTAACTTTTGAGCGGCTGCCAAAATTTCGCTAACATCGACATCTTGATCTAATGTCCCTAAAGATGAGTCAAAATTTAAGATTTTTGGGGGCAGTTCTGTGCTAGGAGTTTTGGGGTTTCCCGACGCGGTGATTTTTGCTTCTTTTTTCTCGATAATTGCTTCTTTGACCGGGGGAATATCCACCACGGTCATAACTTTATTTTCGGGAGTTATTGGTGGATTTGGTGCGGTTTCTGGTGGTAGTGGCATCTTGGCTGCCGGGGATTGGGAAACTTCCGCAGCCATGGCAGCAGTAGCGGAACCTACCTGTAAATGAACTTTAATCCGGCGCTGAAAAACTGCCTCGAAAGCTGACTCAATATTAGTCAAGCGTAGCCGGGCCATTTTTAATAATTGTTCCGAAGATATGCTTAAATAAGCACTCGATTCTTCCATACTAAAAAGACTGCCGTGCTGACGTAGGAGAGTGCGAGTAGTGGGGGGTTCCATTACTTCTAAAACCTGCTGCCAAATTTGTTCATGATTGTCATCACTGGTAACAGTTTTAACCTCAGTTTTCGGCACTGCGACGCTAGTTGTCGGGGTGATAACCGCCGGTTTTATCGGTTCATTCACCGGCGCCGGTGCTATGATCACTTCCGGAGGCCTCTCGGTGCTGGTTTGGGGACGGGAAGGCGCTGCCGTGGCAACTAGCGGAATCACCTGTGCTTGCGGTAACAGTCCTAATAGAGTGACTTCTAACCAGAGACGGGGTTGAGTGGTGTTTTTTAGTTGCGTTTCGCTGTCTTTAAGCAGTTGTTGACCGCGGAGAATTTCCTCTAAAGACCAAGTACGCGCTTCTGTACACAAATCCTGCCAAGTGGGAGCAGTGACAGCGACCATTTCTGGACGATTAGGAGCGGTTTTGGCTAAAAGTAGGTTTAAATAGAATCCCGCTAGATTTTGCAAGACGATTAAAGGTTCCTTCCCGCGATTCATCAGATGGCGACATTGTTCGATAACTTGATCGGGAATATTGCTATGAATGACTTTAAGTAGGGTTAAAAGGTCTCTTTCGGGGACTGCACCGACTAAATCCCAGACTCGCTCGGCCGTAATCGTTCCTGCGAGTAAACTTAATTGATCAAGGAGACTTTCCGCATCGCGTAAACCACCGTTAGCGATCTGAGCCACTAGGGTTAATGCTTCTAGGTTAATATCGATCGCTTCTATTTGGGCGATTTTTTGCAGGTGTGCCACCATCGCATCGAGCGCAATACGGCGATAATCAAAGCGTTGACAACGGGAGATGATGGTAGGCAAGACACGCTGAGGATCCGTGGTAGCAAGCACGAAAATCACTCGATCCGGTGGTTCTTCCAGAGTTTTCAGCAAAGCATTAAAGGCCGCCGTACTGAGCATATGGCATTCATCGATGACATAGACTTTATAACGACATTGGACGGGGGCAAATTGCGATCGCTCGATAATTTCCCGAATGTTATCCACACCCGTATTACTAGCGGCATCAATTTCGATCACGTCTAGGGCCGAACCATTGGCGATCGCTTGACAGACGGAACACTTACCGCAGGGAATCGGTGTCGGATGGTCACTAGACAGACAGTTGAGGGATTTGGCTAAAATTCGCGCCGAGGAGGTTTTCCCCGTGCCTCTGGGTCCAGTAAATAGGTATGCAGGAGCGATTCGCTCACTGATTAAGGCATTACTCAGGGTTGTGGCGATCGCTGATTGTCCCACCAAATCGGCAAAGGTTTGGGGACGATACTTATGATGTAGAGGTTCGTAGGTCATGACTGGCTGAAAACTTTTTCCGCACCCTAGAGACTACTATTATCCTATCCCGATTCTTTTTCAACACGAGAACAAGTGTATGCTTTTTATCTAGCCAGTTTTAATGCGCGATTTGCATCACGAAAATGGCAATTTAGCTAAGGCCTGTAATAAATTGTATTAATAACTACAATTTTGCCGAGAAAATCTGCGGACTATCTTAGTATGCCCAAAGATAGCGCCACCAATCAGACCCACTGCTTATGACTGAATCTACAAAAACCCAATGTCCTTACTGTGGAGTAGGTTGTGGTTTGACAGTCACCCCCCCCGCGTCGGCCGGACAAGCAGGGAAAGTCTTTGGGGACAAGTCCCACCCCTCCAGTCAAGGTATGATCTGTGTCAAGGGGGCCACCGTAGCGGAATCAATCGATAAAAATCGCCTCAAAACCCCGATGATCCGCGATTCCCTCCAAGAGCAATTTCGTCCTTGTACTTGGGAAGAGGCCTTCGATCGCATCGTTAACCGTATCCAAACTCTAATCGCTCAGGGGGAAAAGGAAAGTATCTGTCTATACGGTTCGGGACAATTTCACACCGAAGATTACTACATCGCCCAAAAACTGGTCAAGGGCTGTCTGGGAGTCAATAACTTTGATGCTAATTCCCGTCTCTGTATGTCCTCGGCCGTGGCCGCTTACCTGAACAGTTTCGGTTCCGACGGTCCCCCCTGCTGTTACGATGACCTAGAATTAACCGATTGTGCCTTTCTGGTGGGGACAAATACAGCCGAATGTCACCCCATCATCTTTAACCGTCTGCACAAGTATCTCAAACGTAACCAACAAGCGAAATTAATCGTCGTTGATCCCCGCAGAACCAAAACCGCCGAGGCCGCTAATCTCCACCTCGCCATTAACCCGGGGACTGATATTGACCTATTTAACGGTATTGCTCACCTGTTACTGAATTGGGGTGCGATCGATACCTATTTTATCGATAAATGCACCAGGGATTTCCCCAAATACGCCGAAATTATCCGCCATTATCCCCCCGAAATCGTCGCGCGTAAATGCGGTATCCCCATCGACGATTTAGAAAAGGCTGCCCGCTACTGGGCCGAATCGAAAAGAGTGCTTTCCCTCTGGTCGATGGGTATCAATCAATCCAGCGAAGGCACGGCCAAAGCCCGCACTTTAATCAATTTACACCTAATGACGGCTAATATCGGTAAACCGGGGGCTGGTCCTTTTTCCCTAACCGGACAACCCAACGCCATGGGAGGACGGGAAGCTGGCGGCCTCTGCCATCTTCTCCCCGGTTATCGTTCCGTCAAAAATCCCCAACACCGGGCCGAAGTGGAACAAGCTTGGGGTTTACCTGCTGGTCGGATTTCTCCCGTCCCCGGTCGCGATGCTTGGAGTATGATTACTGGTTTGGAGACGGGAGATGTCAAACTTCTTTGGATTGCCGCTACTAATCCGGCTGTTAGTATGCCTGATCTAGAACGTACCAAGGCCGCCCTATTAAAATCACCTTTTACTGTCTATCAGGATGCCTACTATCCCACAGAAACCAGCGCCTATGCCCATTTATTACTGCCAGCAGCCCAATGGGGCGAAAAAACGGGAACAATGACCAATTCTGAGCGGATGGTGACGTTAAATAAAGCTTTTCGCCCTCCCGTCGGTCAAGCTAGATCCGACTGGCAAATTTTTGCCGAAGTTGGTCGCCGTTTGGGTTTTCAGGCACAATTTAATTTTCAGGATTCGGCCGAGGTATATTCCGAGTTTGCCGGCTTGACATATAAACGTCCTTGTGATATGACAGGGATTAATTATGATCGCCTGGCCGAGACTCCCCTCCAGTGGCCCAATTCCATCGATGAAATTTCCGCCCCTAAAACCGCTAATTCCGGGGAATTACTAGGTAATTTCGTTAAAGATGACGATAAAAGCCCAAAAACAGCTGCAAAACGCCTTTATACCGATGGTAAATTTAATACTGCCGATGGACGTGCTGTTTTCGCCGCCTACCACAGTAAAGGTCTAGCGGAACCCCCGGACGATGATTATCCCCTAGTGTTGACCGTGGGGCGTTTGTACGGTCACTGGCACACCCAAACTCGCACCGGCCGCATTGAGAAAATTGTCAAAATGCACCCCGCACCTTTTATAGAAATTCATCCCCAAGATGCAGCAAAATTGGGCATAGAAGCTGGGGAATGGGTGGAGGTGCGTTCTCGTCGCGGTTCTGCCCGTTTTCCCGCTTTAATTACCAAAGCAATTGCTCCTAATTGTGTCTTTGTGCCGATGCACTGGGGGGCCCTATGGGCAGAAAATGCTGAGGCCAATAGTCTCACCCATCCGGCCGCTTGTCCGATTTCCCTGCAACCAGAATTAAAAGCTTGTGCTGTCAAATTAATCCCGTTGAAGTCTTTAGTTAATGCCGAATTATCTCTCGGTCAATTTCTGGCAACTCCCTAATCAAATTTGGCTTTCCCTTTAGTTACTTTTGTTATGCCAATTTTCCAAAATCTGATAGGTAGTTTGTGTTTAAAGAATTGCTAAGTAGGGATGCACAATTATTTGTAGGATGGGTTAGCGGTAGCGTAACATAATCGGGCGTTGGGTTTCATGCTTCAACCCAACCTACGTTCATCTTATATTTAATTCCACCCACCTACTTATTAAGCCAAGACGCATTTTAACCGCCTATCCTTAGATTAGCTGAATGCACTTCTTTCATAATTTTTGGCGTTGTCAAATTGAAAGATGCTCCGAATCAGCACCGGAACTGAAATTACTTTGATAGGAAAGATTACATGGCATCTTGACAATTAGTGTTTAATGAACGAATAGTGCCGATAGTTGGGCTTAAGTGGGGAACAAGAATCGCTCGATTTAGCAGTGGAATTAGCCCGACAATCGGCGTAGGGCTAATTCCGGAATTAGCCCTACAATCGGCGTTGTCAAATGGAAAGATGCTCCGAATCAGCACCGGAGCATTGCATCTTTCCTCTTCTGATCTGACAACGCCTAATTTTTTTATGGTATATTCGGGGAATACTTTTCTTTCGATTTTTAGATGGAAGTCGAAAACTGGTATCATCTACGTCGCTGCTGTCAGCCTGCTGTTGAATGTCTTGTTCGTCCCGCTGCTAGTCGGTAGCCCCTCTCGAATCACCTCACCATGACGACAACAAGTCTGACTCCCGCACCAGTTCAAGCGGCAGAAAATTCCCCAGCACCCCCTGAGTGGGTAGATTGGCAAGTCGCCCATCAAATTCCGGGACGGCTGCGAATTCGCATTCCGCGCCTCAATTGGGATGACGAATTTGCCAGACGCTTACAGCGATCGCTGCTGAGAACCACTGCCATCAGCGAGAGCCGCATCAATGCCGCTGCCTGCTCCCTGATTGTCTCCTACCAGGCGGAAATGCTGTCAGCAACGGCCATCCTAGATTACTTGCAAGCGGCTATCCCAGCGGCCGGCCGGGAAAGAGAGCCAGATGCAAGCGAGAAAGTCGGGGCTAGGAATCAGGGGACTTGGCCAACTTTAGGGCTGCCGGCCTTAACCCTGGCTGTGGCGATCGCTGCTGTTCCCCTAGAACTGCCCTTCTCGATTGTGGGGGGAATTGTCCTTGCGGCTTCAATTCCTCTCTGGCAGAGGGTTGGCCAAGCCCTCACCCAGCAGGGACAAGTGACAATAGACTGCCTCGATGCTCTCTGGTTGAGCTACCAACTGCTGCAAGGTAACAACATCGCCGGCGCACTCGCCCTCAATCTGGCAGCAGTGGGGGAGAGCCTACGCCAGAGCAAGCTCCAACAGCTAGAAGACGAGCTATACCTGCTGTTCGAGCAGGAAGATGCAGAAATCCACTGGCTCTCTGACCGGCAGCGGTTCGCCCCCGTTCCCGAGGCAGCTCGGGAAGGGTGGCTAGATTCCGTCGAAAAAACCGAACTACTCCAGAACCTCAAACCCGTCGCCCAAGGAGCGATCCTACCCACTTTGTTCCTGAGTGGCACTTGGGCAATCCTGACGGGAGATTTGGGGCGTGCGAGTGCGCTGTTACCCCTCGACATCGGGGTTTCTCTGCGGGGCGTTACTCCCTTGGCAGTGGTTTCGTCCCTGACGGCGGCAGCGCGACAAGGCGTTTATATCCGCAATGCCAGGGTACTGGAAAAGCTGGCTCAGGTGGATACTCTGGTCTTTACTCGCGAAAGTTTCCAGGACTTGATTACCCCGGAGCTGCTGGTGAGTTGGGGCATCCCTTCTCAGTGCATCCACTTCGCCACCGATGGGGCTGCTGTTGAGGGCCTCCAAGAACAGTTGCGCCGCCAAGGTAAGCGGGTGGCTTGGATAACCGACAGTGGTAGTGATTGCTTGGCTGCCCGGGAGGATCAGGTGGTCATTTCTCTAGGGAGAGGGGATTTTGAAGCAGCCGCAGATGTCATCTTGCACAGCCAGGATCTCCAGCCCCTTGGCTACACCTTTGCCCTGGCGCGGCATACCCTTGCCACTGCATACAAGAGTTTGGCGATCGCTACTCTGCCCAACCTGTTAGTGGTGGCAGTCGGGGCATTTTGGGGACTCAACCCGGTGGCAGCCGCCGCAATCAACGGCAGTTCAGCCATCCTCGCAGAACTGAACAGCCTGCGCTCCCTGAAACCTAACCCCTTAGAAAACGGGTTTCTTTGAGAAACTATTGAGAAAACGGGTTTCTTTGAGAAACCCGTTTTCTGGATTTTCTGAGGAGCAGACCGCACTATCAAAAAATGCTATTATTTTAAATAAATTACGTCAATAAATAAGTAGCTGGTTATAATTAAATTAAAAATCGATTTAAGGTTCGATCCCCCCTGCCCCCCTTGATAAGGGGGGTGCCAATCCCCCCTGCCCCCCTTGATAAGGGGGGGATCTGATAATTTTTAACGCCTACCTACTTATCAATCATGAAGTCTTTTGCTATTCGCTTAGAAAAAAATGGAACAATTAATCTTCCTCAAGCTATCCAAGATAAACTCAATATTTGCGAAGGAGATTTATTAAATTTAATAGAAATTGAGGGTATTATTTTGTTGACTTTACAACAACCCAAAGTCCCTCAACTGTCTGACCAAATTACAACAATTCGAGAAGAAGCCAATGTTACACTGAATGATTTATTACAAGGATTAGACGAAGAAAGGCAAAAAATATACCAAGAAAAACATTAAGATGAAGAGGATTTTTGCTGATTCCAGTATCTTAATTGCTGGTGCAGCTTCTAAAACAGGTGCAAGTCGAGCAGTGCTGACAATGGCTGAAATTGGCTTATTTAAAATACTTATTTCAGAACAAGTGTTAGAAGAATGCCAGCGAAATCTTTATAAAAAAATTCCCTTAGCGCTTCCTATTTTCAAGCAACTTATCAGCCAGATAAATCCTGAAATTTTACCGAATCCATCTCAAGAACAATTCTTACAATTTTGTAAAATTATTGAAGAAAAAGATGCTCCTATTCTTGCAGCCGCTTTATTGGCTAATGCAGATAGATTACTAAGCTTAAACACCAAAGATTTTACGTCACAAGTTGCTGAACAGACAGGAATAATTATACAAACGCCATCGCAATTTATACAAGACATTCGCTCAATTATTAATCATGAGTTATGACTTAGGGTATTTTAGAAAACGGGTTTCTTCGAGAAACTATTTAGAAAACGGGTTTCTTTGAGAAACCCGTTTTCTTTTAATAAATGTTAATTTTTGTTACAGGAATCTTGAAAAATTGGCGATTGTTTGCACAAAATAGTCGCAGTGTCAAGTGGTTTGCGCTCAAATGACATAAATAGCTATTATAGTAGCAAGAGGTTTACCGTCGATTACTCGCTAAAAAAGGGGAAAAATAACCATGATACAGCAAGTTAAATTACGTTCTCCTGTGGGTGAAGACCGAATATTGCATTTAGATATTCCCGTGGAAGTTAAAGAAACTGATTTAGAGGTGACAGTAACGTTTAAACCAGCACCAAGCTTAGATAAAACTACAACTCAGACACGCACTCACGCTGAATCGAGGCGAATTTTTGAAGAGATACATCAACATTATTCGGGGCGGATTTTTAGTGATAGTACAGATTGCTGTGAGAATACAACAGGTGGTTTATAATTATGTTTATCTAGCTTTGGCAGTGCATAAAAGCTGTCAAATGGTCACAGCAGATGAACGTTTTTTTAATGCGTTACAGGGAGATAGTTTAGGGTCTTATTTATTTTGGCTAGGGACTTCCAGAAATTACTCATAAACGAAAAAGGCTATTATATTAAATAAATCATCTTAATAAACATGACATCAGAAACCGCCAATTATGATGAACCCTGGAAAGAAGCATTAACCGAGTATTTTGAAGCGTTTTTGCATTTCTTCTTTCCTGAAGTTCACCAATTAATCAGTTATCAGTTATCAGTTATCAGTTATCAGTGACTAATTGGAAGCAAGTAAGTGGGTGAGTGGAATTAAATATAAGATGAACGTAGGTTGGGTTGAAGCATGAAACCCA
>VYKR01000195.1_pt1 | contig 20098 bp, 14 predicted proteins | sample 5109561 | NCBI WGS metagenome assembly VYKR01 (sample SAMN12291799, study PRJNA351875) | freshwater metagenome | isolation source: freshwater lake | place: USA: Michigan, Ford Lake | collected 2015-08-15
GGAAAGGGCAGATAATCTAGAGTTAGCTATTGTTGCTTATAACCTGTCTTTAGAAGTCTATACCCGTGATGCTGATGCTTTTCCTTATGAATGGGCAAGCGTACAAAATAATCTGGGTACTGCTTATAGTAATCGCATCAGAGGGGAAAGGGCAGATAATCTAGAGTTAGCTATTGTTGCTTATAACCTGTCTTTAGAAGTCTATACCCGTGATGCTTTTCCTTATGAATGGGCAAACACACAAAATAATCTGGGTACTGCTTATAGTAATCGCATCAGAGGAGAAAGGGCAGAAAATTTAGAGTTAGCTATTGTTGCTTATAACCTGTCTTTAGAAGTCTATACCCGTGATGCTTTTCCTTATGAATGGGCAAGGACACAAAATAATCTGGGTGCTGCTTATAGTCAACGCATCAGAGAGGAAAGGGCAGACAAGATTGGGCAGTAACACAAAATAATCTGGGTGGTGCTTACAAAAACAGAATCCAAGGAGACATAGTAGAGAATATAGAAACTGCAATTTTCTGTTATCAAGAAGCCTTAAAAATTCGTACTTTTGATGCCTTTCCTCTTGACTGGGCAACTACTCAAAATAATTTAGGCAATGCTTACAGTGAACGAATTAGAGGCAATAAAGCCGAGAATATCGAAAATGCAATTGTCTGTTATCAAGAAGCCTTACAAATTTATACCCGTCAAGCCTTTCCAGGAGATTGGGCAGAGACACAATATAATTTAGCCAATACTCTCAGAGAACGATTTAGACTTCTTGGTAAAGTGGCAGACATTCAACAAGCAATTAACTCTTATAAACAAGCTGGAGAAATTATTGAAAAAACCGAAAACAAAACCTTATATTTTAACTATTCCTATCAATTAGGAAAAGCTTTATTTGAGGGTGGATATTATACAGAAGCTATTGAACACTTAGAAAATTGTCAGCAACTTTATCAAAAACAAAAGGATATTAGTAGTTTGGCTCCAATTTTATTGGAACTTGCCCGTCTCTATCATCGCACTGGTAGGCTCGAACAGGCAAGACTTTATTTTAAAGATTCTTTACGTCTATTCCGTCGTTTGGGTGATCAAGATAATGTGGCTTCTGTGACAACTGCACTGGGCAATCTAGAAATACAAATTGGCAAGATTTCCCAAGCTTGTAGTCATTTAAAAGAGGCACAAACATATTATCAAGAAAAAAATAATTCAGAACGACTAGAGGAAATTAATTATCTACTAAAAATTCTACAATCTGCGTAAAAAATGTCAAGACTCAGCCGTTATCAATCAACTCTCAAAAGATGGGGACTTATAGAAAATCCTTTTCGAGCAACTCCCCCCGATGATCGCAAAAAATTAGCAAAGATTTTTTATGGACGAGATCAAGTTTTAGATGTCGTTATTCCGACCCTCTATGAAGGACGTAATATCCTAGTTAGGGGAGCTTGGGGTATTGGTAAAACTGCTTTGATTTTTAATTTAATTAACCAGTTACAACAGGAAGTTAACCAATTAAATGAAAAAATGTTATTGCTTTATATTAGCAGTATTCCTGGGGAAAGTTCCACGGAATTTTATCGTGCTTTATTATTAGCTGTAGCCGATAGTTTAGCGGATAGTGATCAAGAATCAAGAGACATTGCTAATACGCTTTTAGGGTATTCTATCCAACGCAATAAAACCACTACTGAAGGACAAGTTAAATTAGGCTTTTTATCCTTTGGCAAAAAGGAAGAATCCCCTGCTAATCAACTGACTCCCACCGCCAATGCTGACCCGTATCCTCTACTCATTCGGTTATTAAATAGAGCCGAAGAAATTTATTCTCGTATTGTTATTGCTATTGATGATTTTGACAAAAAAGATCCCATTGTTGTCCAGACAATTTTAGAAAGTAGTTTAGATTTATTTCGGATGGGAAAACATCGAGGATTTATCATGACAGGAAGAGGCTTTACCGAGTTTCAAGAAGCAACCTTAAAAGCCCTTGGTATCTTTTCTGAAGATATTCCCCTTGAACCCATGAGTCAAGATGATTTACGTCACATTGCTATTAATTATCTTAATAGTGCCAGAAACGAACAGCGAAATGATCCCTATCCTTTCACAGAGGAAGTCATCAATTTAATTACGGGTTACGCTCAAGGAATTCCTCGACAACTGAATACTATCTGTGAAAAAGTATTAAGGCAAGCTGCTTCAGAAGGATATGAAATTATTGATGAAACTGCTTTTTATTCAATTTGGCAAATCCTTCAAAAAGACTTTACTGATTATTTAAGTCCTCAGTTTCGTCATTTATTATACGTTGCTCATCAAGCCGGTGGCATTAGTGAGAATATTTCTGATCAAACTTTGGCTAAACTTGATGCTATAACCTTTGTTGCTCTCTTGCCCCAACTTAAATCGATGGAAGAACAAGGATTATTAATTCGTCAAGAAGATCAAAGCGGTTTTCGTTTTGTTCCTTCCCAATTATTTCAACCTAAGTTACTCCCTGAGTCTCAGTCTGAGTAAATAATAAATAGCTCCTTCGATGTACAGGGTGAGCGCATCTCAAACGCTATTAACAATTGAGATGGCAAATTCTCCTCAAATATGCCTGAATCGTGGGTAAGCAACTCACATAAAGTTCATTTTGTCAAGGATCCTTAAGATGCGCTTACCCTGAAGTAGCTATAAGCTCACAGCCATTTTTTATTTATCGGCCAACGGAATCAAGTGGCGAGCGATGCCCCATGACTTGCCAAGATGGCAGAGCGTCTATAGCTATTTTTCGGGGTTGGAAAGGGGACGGTACTGATAGCATTGTTCAAAAGTAATGGCAGATATGGTTAATTGCCCTCACCCCCAAACTCCCCCTGCCCTACCGATGTGGGGGGTGGAGGGGCGCAAGAGGGGAGTAGGATACCTGCCATGAATAAAGAAAAATGGCATAACCTCATCCCTAAACCTCATTCCCGATTCCATCCAGGAATACTGTTAGGAAGTGAAAATTTATGTGACAATGACTCTATAAGGGCGATTTTTTACTGAATCGCCGAAGCCGTCTATTAATCGAATCGATGTCTTTGAAGAACGTAGCCCCAAACTGGAAACCTGACTTTTCTTACCCATTCTTGCCACTACTAGCGGAATTTTTCTCCCTTTTGTGTTACCCACGGGAATTCTTGAGCTATTGCTGAGATTGGCATTTTGTCACTTCCCGTTAGTTGAATCCAACAAAAGAAGCTGTTTAGGAGCAATTTATGTTACACCGCAAGATTTATCAATTCTGTATGGATGGTCAGGAAGTCTGCATTTTCTTGCGCGATCAGCAAAGATGGATCGATAATGCTCGTATTGTCGATCTAGAAAGCGATCTCGTCACCATTCGCTACGAAACAGAAGAAGAAGACGAAATTAGTTCTTGGGAAGAAATGGTGCGTTTAGAAAGTATCGGTGCGGTGAGCAGAAAACTGGCATCGGTGTCGCGGACGAATCCTGATATTAATGTCTCGGAAGATTGTCCGGAAGCAGAACAACTTTATCCCCATTCTCCCGATAGCTTAGATTAATTTTGTCGATTTAACTGACAGTGGCGAGAAGTCCCGAGGTTTTAACCATGACCAAGGGACTTTTAAGGGATGGAAGGGAAGAGAGTCGGTAAGTAGAGAGGCACAATTATTTGTAGGATGGGTTAGCAGTAGCGTAAACTATGCGGGCGTTGGGTTTCATGCTTCAACCCAACCTACGTTCATTTTATATTTAATTCCACCCACTCACTTAGGAATCACCACTTGTTGTAAAATTATCGTCAAAGCCGCCAGATTTTCTCTATTATTAGCTGCAGGAGCAAAATGAATTCTAATCCCTACTTCGCTGGCCAGGATATCTATCAAAAATTTGTGGCATTAGTAATAGTTTTAATTAGTTGTTGGTTAGTGACTTTTCCCGCCTTCGCCGGGTCTGCCCCTCTAGAAGTTAAAATTAGTCTAGGCTCTGGGCAAGGAGAATTAAAATTCTTTCCTAGTCAATTAAACTTTATTGCTGGACAAAAATACAAATTAATCCTCGATAATCCCAGTCCCACTAAACATTATTTTACCGCTAAAGACTTCGCCGATGCTAGTTGGACGCAGAAAGTTGAAGCGGGAAAAGTGGAGATTAAAGGGGCAATTCACGAACTAGAATTAAAACCTAATGCACAGGCAGAATGGGTAATAGTTCCTCTCAAAACTGGTAAGTATAAATTAATCTGTACTATTCCAGGTCATGCTGAAGCGGGAATGGTGGGAGAAATCACCATTAATAACCCATGAATTTAAGAAAAATTGTCTCCTTTGCTTTCCTATTATTTATTCCCCTATCGGTGGTCGCTAGTCGTCTTAATTGGGGAGATCAAGCTATTTTTATCACTGCCGCTTTATCGATTATTCCCCTGTCAATTTGGTTAAGTACGTCTGTGGAAAGAGTTGCCGTAGTCACTGGGCCAACTTTGGGAGGATTAGTTAATGCTATCTTTGGCAATACTACCACTTTAGTTATTGCCTTAATTGCCCTAAAAAAAGGCTTGGTGGACATCGTACAAGCCAGTATTACCGGTAGTATTCTCAGTGATTTATTATTATTTATGGGCATGGGAATGCTCACGGGAGGAATTCGCTACAAAGAGCAAGAATTTAAACCGATTTTAGCCCGGGTAAATGGTTCTTCTATGACTTTAGCAGTAATAGCGATCGCTTTACCAACTTTGGTAATATATACTTCTAACGTGGTGGAAGTTGCCGATATTCTCAGTCTTTCCCTAGTCACCGCCACGGTTTTATTAATAGTTTACGGGTTAACTTTATTATTTTCCCTGAAAACCCATAGCTATCTCTACGAAGTGGGATTAAGTAACGAAAATACCCCCGACAATCAGGTTAGTGAGGAAGAAAAAGCTCAAGTCTGGATTTGGTTACTTGTGCTGCTTACTTCCACCGTAGCTGTAGCTTATGAGTCGGATTTATTTGTTGATGTAGTGGAATCGGTGATGGAAGGATTTAATCTCACTCCTCTCTTTATCGGGGTGATTTTCATTCCTTTAATTAGCGATGTTTCTGGAATAGTTACCGTCACTCAATTAGCCCTAAAAAATCAGATGGATTTAACGGTTTCCGTGGCTATGGGTGATAGTTTATTGGTGGCTTTATTCGTGGCACCTTTATTAGTTTTTATCGGTCAATTTTGGCAGCAACCGATGGATTTAAATTTTAATCCCTTTAACGTGGTGGCTTTAATTGTAGCGGTGATTGTTACTAATTTAATCAGCTTTACTGGTCGTTCCAATTGGTTAGATGGAACCCTATTACTAGCCACCTATTTAATCTTGGCAGTGGCTTTTTATTACCATCCCGCCTAGCCAAAAAAGAGATTTAGGTATTTTCTGATATTTCTGTCTTAGAATGGATCGGTATCACCTTACCGCCGCAGGATTGCTGATGATGAAAAGAGGGTTTTGGTTTGTCGTCGGGTTAGTAGTAACGATAATTCTGCTTCCTTCCCTAGTTCTTTCTAATTCCATCGGTGAACAGGGAATTTATGCCGATCGCCTGCGGGCGGAACCCTATAATTTATTAGGGCGAAAAATTGCCATCGGTCAAGTGGAAATCGGACGACCGGCTCAGTTCGGTTATGATAAAGTGGCAGCTTGGCGACCTCCCTATAAGTTAGCCGGTGTTTTTTTTCGCGATCAAATTGCCAAACCCAACACCTATCTCGATAATCACGCCGCTATGGTGGCAACAGTGATGGTCAGTGATGATAAAAAAATCCCCGGAGTTGCCCCAAAAGCGAGATTATATTCGGGGGCGGTGGGTTCTTTGCGACGGGGCGGACAACCGGAAGAATGTCTTGCTAGTCAAAATATTGCCCGACAAAATAGCGGTGATGTGCGCGCCATTAACTTTAGTTTTGGGGAATCTTTGCAAAGAGATCAAAGACAGGAACCAAAATTAGATGGTCAAGCTTTATTAACTCAATGTGTTGATTGGTCATCGCGAGTTGATGATGTTCTTTATGTAATTGCTGGTAATCAAGGTAAGGGAGGAATTCCCATTCCCACCGATCATTTTAACGGCATTACTACCGCTTATACAGCGAAAAGAGAAGGAAAATTTACTAAAGTTGATTTTGCTAATATTAGTGCTTTGCCAGTGGGTATTGGTCGCAGTTTAATTAAACGGGAAATTAATGATGGTTCGCGGCGGTCAATTAATTTAGTTGCTCCCGGCAATAAAATAGAGCTTTATGACCTCAAAGGTAAATTAAATACTGTTAGTGGCACCAGTTTCGCCGCCCCTCATATTACGGCATCGGTGGCACTTTTACAAGAATACGGCGATCAACAAATTAATCAAAAAAATCCCCATTGGAGTGTCGATTCTCGTCATCATCAAGTGATGAAGGCAGTGATGCTTAATGCTGCCGATAAAATTAAAGATACGGGGGATGGGTTACGGTTAGGTATGAGACGGACAGTCTTAACTAAAGACCAAAAAACTTGGTTAGAGTCCGATGCTTATAAAGACCCGAAAATTCCTTTAGATATGCAGATGGGGACGGGACATCTTAACACTTTTCGCGCCTACCAACAGTTTAGTAATGGTCAATGGTCTGCCGCAGAATCTATTCCTGCCATTGGTTGGGATTACGGTACAGTTACCGCTAATGATTATCAAGATTATGCCCTAGAGAAGCCCTTAAAAGCTAATAGTTTTGTTTCGATAACTTTGGCTTGGGATCGTTTGGTTGAACTAATCGATACTAACCGCAATAATCTCTATGATCTCGATGAAAGTTTCCAGGATCGCGGACTGAATAATTTAGATGTTTATCTGTTACCTGCCCAGGAGGATAATAATGCTAAATACACCTGTGCTTCCCTGAGTGATAGTGATAGTTTAGAGCATATTTTTTGTCCTGTCCCCATCTCTGGAAACTATAAAATTCGGGTTCAATATCGTCAACAAGTTAACGAGAAAGAACAAGCTTTTGCTCTCGCTTGGTGGACAGTCCCTGAATAATAAAAATGATAGTAAATCCTGTTTAAAAAGTATAAGAGGCTGAGAAGATGGGAGCGAGTTTTTAAAGTTCGATTGGCAGCTAACGGACTTGGTATAATTTAAATACCGAACAGTCTCTAAGATACACCTCGTTTTCTTTTCGGGATAACATCGTCAGAGATTCCCCAATAATTTGATGCTTGAGACATATTATATAGCAATAATTCGGCTGGCATTTTTTCTAAAATAACTCGGTTGAGATTAGCGGTATTGATATTCATTGCTCCCATCACAGAAGAGCCAAGTTCTTTCGATAATAGCGGAATAACCGCGTTACCAATCTCACGAAAACCATGCCATATTGTGCGGTGAAACTGAAACCAATCGGGGAATGTATGTAATCTGGCGGCTTCTCGTACAGTAATACAACGAGGAATAGAATAGTGAATGGGTCTAGGAGCAGTATAGGCCCCTTTGTCACTATTAGTTCCGGCCCGGAGAGTATTACATAAACCAGTGGGAGAAAGCTTGAAAAAGCGACTTTTTGGTTCCACTGTACCCGGTTCGGTTACGATAAATCTATCAATTGATCTTTGGGTATGAACTGAGCCTATATGTCCATAGATTTTTGTATCTACTGTTCTTTGATGGCAAAGTTTAAAAATATCCCCTGGCTGCACTGAATATTTTTTCCTCTTACCACTATAATCTAATTTTGATGCAGGTATGCCTAAATCAGTATCGATAAAGGCTGGTATTAATTCTAAATCTGAAATCGCATCATAGACGCTGGTAAAAGCTGATTTTTTGGCTGAGTTCAAATCGACGGTCTTTGCCAAGGGATATTTAGCCATCGTCACGTCTTTTCGACTACCAATTAAGATTAATCTTCTGCGCTTTTGTGGGGCCCCGTATTCACTGGCATCAAGGATTTTAATTGGCTGATTAATTGTATAGCCAATAGCTTCAAATTCAGAGATTAACTCCTCTAAAAATTGTTTGTGTTTACCCGTAGCCATGCCGGGGACATTTTCAAAGATAAAATACTTGGGTTTAATTTCTGCTACAATCCGCAGATATTCAAATACAAGAGAATTTCTAGGATCATCTATTTGTCGTTTACCAATCAATGAAAAACCTTGGCAGGGTGGACCGCCGGCAATTAAACTAACATCGGTGGCATAGCCTTTTAGTTTTAATAATTCCCATATTTCTCTACTTGTTACTTTGGCTATATCCCGGCAAATAGTTTGACAATAGGGAAAGTTAAAATGATGAACCAAGGAATGGACTGCATCAAACTCCACCGCTACAGCAATATCAAATCCCGCCGCTTCTAGACCAAGGGACATCCCACCGCAGCCGGCAAATAAATCGATCGCAATTGGTCTATGTTTCACTTTGATGATTAGCTCTCTATTGTCTGCCTTTTATTATACTGTATTTCTGATATAATTAACAATTTAAGTTTTATTAAGAGTGCAATTCCTTGAGCAAGTTAGTACCAAGTTAGGACAAAAATTACCGATTATAGATAGGTTCATTGCTGCCACTCTTGATCATCTTAAATCTATCTCATTCGTGTTTTAAATTCACCACAAAGACACAAAGAACACAGAGAGCATTTCCTCTGTGTCTGCTGTGGTTTTTCTGAGCGTAATGTGGGCATTCTTAACCCACTGAGTTAATTGGCCATATTGGTTAAGAAATTATGATAATTTCCCTGCTTTGATGTCAAAATTCGCTCTTGCCAAGGTAAAATGGTTTTCAATAACGCAAAACCAGCACATAATACATTAGCACTCTAATCCCTTTTTGTTACTGCTATGGCTACTAATCCTCTGCTTATTCCCACTCTCAATCAGGCTATTACTGATGTCGTTAATCTGCTCAATCAGTTTGCTGATGAGCCGTTGTTCACTGAAAAGGTGCGTTTGGTTTTTGGGGTGAATATTAGGACTCAAGCTTTCAAGAGTTTGATTGCGGTATTACCCCAAATTGAGATTATAGAAAATGGTGAGTTACAGGGTGCGTTAGGCGCATTCTCGGCGCAGACAGGGAAGATCTATCTATCAGCTTCTTTCTTGAATACAGCTTCCTCAGAATCGCTAGTTAATGTGATTTTAGAAGAAATCGGGCATTATTTGGATGCTCAAATTAATCCGGTGGATACCCCCGGAGATGAGGGAGCGATTTTTGCATTGTTGGTGATGGGAGAGACTTTATCGACTCAGGAGTTACAGGCGCTTAAAGCTGAAGATGATACTGCTTATGTTACTTTGAATGGGCAACAAATTCAGATTGAGCAACAGAATTTTACGGGTACTAATGGGAATGATAATATTACGGGAACTGCTGACAATGATGTAATTAATGGACTGGGGGGTAATGATACTCTTAGTGGTTTAGGCGGTAATGATAGCCTAAATGGTAATGAGGGAAATGATTGGCTGTACGGAGGTGAGGGAAATGATCACCTGTCCGGGGACGAGGGTGATGATAAGCTCTACAACGATTCAGGAAGTGATATCCTCAACGGTGGTAGTGGATTCGATCATTATGATGCAGACTACAGTAGTGCTTCGACTGGGCTGTTAATGACCTTTGATAGTGCCACAGGCAATGGAAACATTGTGATTGGCAATGAAATTGATACCTTGATCTCGATCGAGAACTTTCATTACTTCCAAGGAACTAATTTCGACGATATCATTGTTCTCAGTTCTTCTAACGATCACGTTATTCATGGTAATCAAGGTAACGATAATATTCAGGGTAATGAAGGGAATGAGTATCTCTATGGAGATGAGGGAGATGATATTCTCAATGGGGGCAAAGACAACGATGTTCTTTATGGTGGTTCAGGAAACGATACCATTTATGGTGGTTTAGGTCGTGATTGGCTGTACGGAGATCAGGGGGATGATATCCTCATTGGCGTGAATCCCCAAATAACTGACACATACGAACACACTCAGGATTCATTCGATGGCGGTGCAGGGCGCGATCGCTTTGTTTTAGGCAATGCTCATAAGATTTTTTACAGCGAAAATGGCACTGCTACAGGAGGAGGCTCACGCGCCAATCTTTATAATTTTAACCGAACTGAAGATATTATTCAGCTTCACGGTTCGAGTAATGACTATTCTATTTACTCCTACGATCATTGGAATGATCAAGACCCAACCCCCTACACATCTATAGAGCTAAAAAATCCTAGTGGGCTTTATTATGACATAATTGCAATTATTTATGGGCAAACTGGATTAAGCCTAACCGATAGTTACTTTCAATATGTCTCGACCAATCAGCAAGTATATACTCCTACTTTGGTGGGAACTTTTGATACTCCTGGTAATGCTAAGAGTGTTCAAGTAGTTGGGAACTATGCCTATGTAGCCGATGGAAATTCTGGACTACAAGTTATTGACATTAGTAACCCTCAAAATCCAGTCTTAAAAAGCTCTTACAATGATAATTATCCTAGTGACTATCACTCTGCTGAGGAAGTTGAAGTAGATGGCAACTATGCTTATATAGCTGCTGGAAGTGGAGGATTAGAAATTGTCGATATTAGTAATCATGAAAATCCCATCCTGACAGGAAGTTACGATCAAGGGATACTTTCTTCAAGTTCTATTTTTAAGCAAGGATTGTCAGTATATATAAATGATTGGCCAGATGTATTTGTTGTCGATGTTAGTGATCCTGAATATCCGACAATTTATACATCAAATCCCGCTTATGAGATAGGTAATGGTGCGCCAGAATTTATATACACTGAAAATAGTGGCATAATATCAAATGTCGGTTATGTGAATGATACATGGGTTAGCAACTATGTTTATATGGCAACCAACGATGGGCTAGAAATTTTTAAAACTCCTCCTTACAATGACAATAGCTACTTCAGCGACTACGTTGGACTTATTGATGTTGGTTATCTCTCTGGGCTTGGGAGTTCAGAAGTTATCAGTGTTCAAGATACTCGTAACTACACCTACTTGATTGTTGGTGACGGTCAGAATGACTCACAACAATCATTAGTTATCATGGATATTGATATCACTTCCCCCAACTATTCTAATGAGCCATACGAAACTGTTGTCACTTTGCAGGGGACTTATGCTTTACCTGATGATGCTTATGATCTACAAGTGGTTGATAACATCGTATATGTAGCTAATGGAAATTCAGGATTACAAATCATTGATGTTAGCGATCCCACTAACCCGACGTTCAAAGGACATTATGACACTTCTGGTACTGCGGTAGATGTATGGATTGAGAATAACTACGCCTATGTTGCTGATGGTAATAGCGGTCTTCAAATTATCGATCTCTTTGCCGAAATAGCACCCACTAACCTTAGTTTATCAAATAATTCTATCGCTGAAAATCAAGCTATCGCAACAGTTATCGGCAACTTTTCAAGTGTTGACCCTAATACAGGTGATGTCTTCATTTATACTTTAATACACGGTGAAGGTTCAACTGATAACGCCCTGTTTGCCATTCAAAATGGTCAACTTAAATCCAATACTGTTTTCGACTACGAAACTAAGAATAATTACAGTATTCGAGTCAGAGTTACCGATCAAGGCGGATTATTCTTTGAGAAATCATTGACCATTAACATTACCGATGTTAGCGAAAGTTCTATAATCTCTTTAACTGTTAGTCCCACAAGTGTTACCGAAGACGGAACAGCTAACCTTGTCTACACCTTCACCCGCACCGGAGCCACCACCAGCGCCTTAACCGTCAACTACGGCATCACCGGAACAGCCAACAGCACTGACTACACCGGAGCAACCCCCGGAACCGGAAAAACCATCACCTTTGCCCCTGGCTCCAGTACCGCTACCCTGACTATTGATCCCACCGCTGATACCACAGTAGAAGCCAATGAAACCGTTGCTTTAACTTTGGCGACCGGGACAGGATACACCGTAGGCACCACCACCGCCGTCACCGGAACTATTACCAACGATGACCTTCCTAGTATCACTCTTGCTGTTTCTCCCAGTAGTGTGACTGAAGATTTTATACCTTCACTCGCAGTGGAGTAACAACCAATGCTTTAACCGTTAACTATACTCTTGGTGGGACAGCGACTCTCAATACCGACTACACTCGTACAGGGACTACCAATACAGTCACCTTCGCAGCCGGTTCATCGACTGCGACTGTAACAGTTGACCCCACTGCTGATACAACTGTTGAAAGTAACGAAACCGTCGCATTAACCCTCGCGACCGGGACAGGATACACCGTAGGCACCACCACCGCCGTCACCGGAACTATTACCAACGATGACCTTCCTAGTATCACTCTTGCTGTTTCTCCCAGTAGTGTGACTGAAGATTTTAACCGTTAACTATACCATCGGTGGGACAGCAACCCTCAATACCGACTACACTCGTACAGGGACTACCAATACTGTCACCTTTGCTGCTAATTCATCCACTGCGACTGTAACAGTTGACCCCACTGCTGATACTACAGTTGAATCTGATGAAACCGTCGCATTAACCCTCGCGACCGGGACAGGTTATACAGTAGGTACGACTACAGCAGTTACCGGTACGATTACCAATGATGATACCAGTGTTACTCTTGCTGTTTCTCCCAGTAGTGTGACAGAAGATGGGACAGCTAACTTAGTCTATACCTTCACCCGTTCTGGTGTAACAACCAATGCTTTAACTGTCAATTACACCCTCGGAGGGACAGCGACTCTCAATACCGACTACACTCGTACAGGGACTACCAATACTGTCACCTTCGCAGCCGGTTCATCCACTGCGACTGTAATAGTTGACCCCACTGCTGACACAACTGTTGAAAGTAACGAAACTGTTGCTTTAACTCTTGCGACCGGGACAGGTTATACAGTAGGTACTCCTAATACAGTTACGGGAACAATTACCAATGATGATGTCACCCTTCCTAGTATTACTCTCAGCTTGAACTATAGCGGTATTAGCGAGAGTAGTCCGAGTAACTTTGTTTACACATTTACTCGCACAGGAGTAACAACAAACGCCTTAACCGTCAACTACAATATAGCTGGTACTGCTAGTGCTACTGATTATACAGGCGCAACTCCTGGAAACGGAAAAACTATTACCTTTAATCCAGGTTCAACCACCACCAGTATTACCATAGATCCTACCGCAGATACTGTTGTTGAACCTAATGAAACTATTAGTCTTCAACTAGCCGCAGGCACAGGCTATAGTATTGGTACTACCGCTGCTCAAATTGCCACCATTATTAACGATGATGGTACTCGTCGTCATGTAGGGACAAATGGGAAAGACGTACTATTAGGAACAAATGCTAACGATTACTTAATTGGTGGAGCCGGAGACGATATTCTTACGGGTGGTACAGGTGGCGATATTTTCTACTTCGCTTCTTCCAACTTAGGGAATGATGCCATTACCGATTTTACTCCTGGTCAAGATTTTATTCAAGTATCAAGACAAGGCTTTGGCGGTGGTTTAATTGCAGGAGATACAATCACACAGGTTCAATTCCTAATAGGTAGTAGTGCGACTAACGCCAGTCAACGGTTTATTTACAATTCCACCAGCGGCGCTTTACTCTTTGATGTGGATGGTAACGGTATCCAGTCCGCTCAACAAATTGCTACTCTCAATACAGGATTAGCTCTCACCTATGAAGATATTTTTGTTAGTTAAATGCTGAGTTATTTATTCTCACACAAATTTAACAAAATAGCGAAATTGTGTGAGAATAAAAACTATGAATACTGAAACCAACACATCTTTCGACAGTCCCTGGAAAGATATTGTCGAAACTTATCTACACGAATTTTTCGCCTTCTTCTTCCCCGATGCTTATACAGCTATTGACTGGGAAAGAGGTTTTGATTTTCTTGACCAAGAACTTAGACAAGTTGTCAGAGATGCTGAATTAGGCCAGCGTTTTGTCGATAAATTAGTCAAAGTTTATCTCAAAGATGGGGAAGAAACTTGGATACTTATTCACCTAGAAATCCAGAGCCAGTATGAGTCACAATTTGCCGAAAGAATCTATGTTTATAACTATAGAATCTTTGACAAATATCGACGCAGAGTCGCTAGTTTTATCGTCTTAGGAGATGAGAATACCAATTGGCGACCCTCTGAATTTGGCTATGAAATCTTCGGCTGTCAAGTTAATTTTTCCTTTCCCGTCGTAAAATTGTTAGACTTAGGACAAGATTGGGAAGCCTTAGTCAATAACCGCAACCCCTTTGCTACCGTCGTCATGGCGCATTTAAAAGCGCATCAGACGCGGAATAACAGACAGGAAAGACTGGAATGGAAATTGTCACTGACAAGGAGGTTATACCAACAAGGCTACCAAAGGCAAGATGTCATCAACCTATTCAGGTTTATTGATTGGCTGATGAGTTTGCCAAAAAACTTAGAACAAGAATTCTGGCGGGAAATCCGTCAATTGGAGGAGGAAACGAGGATGCCTTATATTACTAGCGTGGAAAGATTGGGAATTGAACAGGGAATGCAGCGAGGAATTGAACAGGGAATGCAGCGAGGTGAAGCCACCCTGGTATTACGCTTACTAAACCGCCGTCTCGGTCAAGTTACAACCAGTGTCGAGAAACAGATACGTCAATTATCTGTTGAGCAATTGGAAGACTTGGGAGAAGCTCTGCTAGACTTTGAAAATGAGGCAGATTTGCTCCACTGGTTATCCCAAAACCATGACTGAAACCAACACTTCCTTTGATCGACTTTCTCTAATTCTTGAATAATTTGTTTAACTCTCTCTAATTCGTCGGCAGGGTTAGGCGGTTGTTTCGTTTTTCTTGCCGAAGAATGAGCGATTTCACCGCGTGCTTCTCCAAAAGTATCCATATTTAGTAACCAAACTTGATCTAATTCATCACTATCGATGCCGATTGGTAAGAGTAATTTTAATAGGTTAGTTTCTTTAATCCCATGATTTTGATCGATAACTGATTTAAAACATCTAATCGCTATGTCAATTTTTTTAGTGATTTTTAGTTTATCTTCAGGCAGATTTTTCTTACCTTTAAGAGGAGTAAGGGTGTCGGGAGGAGCTTCCATTTCTTGACCAGAAAAAGCGATTACACATAACAAAACTCCCCTAGCTTTACCTTGATTATCCCAGATATTTTTTGCTGTCTGTACTGTATCCCAAACTCGATCTTCAAGATAAGATTCAATCTCAGCATGAGCAAAAACTCGATAGGCAAAAGTTAAAGCTAATTGTCTTTCAGAATAGTCATTTATCTCGCTAAATTTACGAGGTAGGAATTGTCTTTTTAGTCGAGTCAATTCTCTGGTTAGTTGTCTAAATCTTAGAGATTTCGGCATAGTAAAAAAACTAACTATCTTAACCCCTTAAAAATAATACGGTTATCTTCCATCTGAGGAATATTGAAGTTAATATCTAATACTTTTGATAAAGCTTGACCCCATAAATGAAAACGATTGTAAGTTGCTCTAATACTTTTAGTAGTTTTTTCTACCGAGTTCCTAAATTCATTGTCAGGGTTAGATAATAATTCTTTAAAAGCATTTTCTATCTGTTCTTTGTTTTTCTCGGCAGCTGCTCTAATTAGATCATCGCAAAAGTAAAAAACCATCACATCTAAAATTGCTCGATTGAACTGACTTCGATAAGTTGCCGATTCAGGCAGCCAGAGACGGGAAAAGTTTTTCTCTCCAAAAATATTAATTGTTGTTTGGACAGCTTTTTCAAATTGATCAACAACATTGATAATTTCATCTGAGCGTTTTTCCCATTCTTGATTGAAATTTTTACAGGTTTTATCTAGAAGCATCTGAACATCACCGCGATAATCGGATAAATAATAATGAAAAGCTACATAACGCAATAGTATATCAGTGTCGCGCATCCGGAAATCGGGATAGGAAGATTTAAATATTTTCTTTAATGCTTGACTTTCGATCGCTCGATCATCTAAAAAATTAATAAAACCCCCTGGGTGTAATGCTTGTCTTAATTCTTGAGAAGACAAAGGGGTATTTTCCACATTGAGACGCAGAAAAATTTTATGGAGGAAACTCTCCGTTTTCCAATTACGGATAACAATCGTGCGGATAGTTTGATTATCCAGTTGGTCTGAGATATCATTTAAATTGAAGTCATTTTTTAGATCTTGATATTGGCAGCCATTGAGATTATCTAAAAATTCTAAATCTTTTAAAGTAAAACTATTATTAGGTGTGTCACTGTCACCATAAAACTGTAAAATTGTTAGTAGGCGTTGTTTGCCATCAAGAACGATAAATTTCCCTTTTTCCTTGTTATTAGTAGCTAAGACAATCAGTGGGACTGGAAACCCTAGAATTAGGGATTCAATAAATCGACTTTTACGAGTAATATTCCAAGCATCTCGTCTTTGAAAGCGCGGATTGAGTTGAATATTTTCTCGAATTAATTGATCGCGGATCGTTGCGGTAGTCCAATCACTTCCAGCAACAACAGTCTCGGAGATTTCTTTGAGTTGTAGCTTTTTTTGGTTTGCTGATTCTCCTTCAATATCTTCTTCTTCTTCCGCAAAATCCACCGCTTCTATTTCTTCTAAAATCTCTAACTGTGTCATGGTAGTAATTAATCTCCTCAATTGTCTATTCTGCAAAAATCCCGCCCCAATATTTGGACGGGAATAACAATCAATCAATAATTCAATACTACTCCCATTCTATAGTTCCGGGCGGCTTAGAAGTAATATCATAAACCACGCGGTTAACTCCCTTAACTTCATTGACAATGCGATTAGAAATTGTCTCCAATAAATCATAGGGAACCCGCGACCAATCGGCAGTCATTCCGTCTTCGCTGCTGACTAAACGTAGGACAATAGGATAAGCGTAGGTGCGTTGATCTCCCATCACTCCCACACTGCGGACAGGCAATAAAACCGCGAAAGCTTGCCAGAAATCGTGATACATTCCCTGCTTATTAATCTCGTCGCGCACTACCCAATCTGCATCGCGCAAAATATTTAATTTATCTGCGGTCACTTCCCCTAAAATGCGAATCGCTAAACCAGGGCCGGGGAAAGGTTGACGACGAACAATTTCTTCCGGAAGACCGATCGATCGACCTAATTTTCTCACCTCATCCTTAAATAATTTTCGCAGGGGTTCGACCAATTTAAACCGGAGATTTTTCGGCAGTCCACCAACGTTATGATGACTTTTAATTTTAACCGCTACTCTTTCCCCGGTTTTGGGATCCACATTACTATCGGCCGATTCAATCACATCGGGATATAAAGTTCCTTGGGCCAGATAATCAAAGGGTCCCAAACGATTCGATTCTTCTTCAAACACCTGAATAAATTCATGGCCGATACGACGGCGCTTTTCCTCGGGATCCGTGACACCGGCCACTTGCGCTAAAAATCGCTTTCTAGCGTTGACATACTCGACTCTAATATGGAATTGCTCGTTAAATATCTGCATTAATCGTTCTGGTTCACCCTTACGCATGAATCCCTGATCGATAAACATACAGGTTAGTTGATCACCGATCGCTCGATGCAAGAGGAATGCTAAGGTAGAGGAGTCCACACCGCCGGATAAAGCCAATAAAACTCGCTTATCGCCCACTTTTGCCCTAATTTCTCGGATCGATTCCTCGACAAAAGCTTCCGTGGTCCAAGTGGGTTCGCATTTGCAGATATGATAGACGAAATTGCGAATTAAGGCGATTCCTCCCACAGAATGGACAACTTCCGGGTGAAACTGCACTCCAAAGAGTTTTTTCTTGTGATCGGCAATGGCCGCACAATCGGTATTATCGGTATGAGCGAGAATTTCAAAACCCGCGGGCAATTCCACGCAGGAATCCCCGTGACTCATCCAAGCGGTGGAACCGTCCTCGACATTGGTTAATAAATCGGTAGGATCGTTGATAAATAGGGATGCTTTGCCGTATTCGGCCCGTTTTGCCCGTTCTACCCTGCCCCCTAACTGCTGTACCATCAATTGCATCCCGTAGCAAACTCCGAGGACGGGTACACCTAAATTCCAAATTTCGGGATCACAGTGGGGCGCTCCAGGATCATAGACGGAATTGGGGCCGCCCGAAAGAATTATTCCTTTCGGGTTGATTTGTGCCAATTGTTCGGCACTGGTACGATAGGAGAGAACTTCGGAGTAAACGTTCGTTTCCCTGATTCTGCGGGCGATTAATTCAGAATACTGGGAGCCAAAGTCAAGAATGATGATTATTTGACGATTAAGGCTATTAGTGAAGGACTCTGAGGGCAAAGTCTCTTGGGGGGTGGGAAGGGGGGTTTGAGTTGTCACTACGATCAAAAAAAGAAACTGGCAGGAAAAGGTTAAAGTTTTGTGAACTAAATCGGCTATTGTTCTGAAAATAAGCTACAATAGTATCGCCTTATTAGTTTCATTTTTTAAGACTAAATAGGGCTTGCTGAATAAATGTGAAATGTAGGCAAAGTAAGGGTTTTGGGGCTTTACGAGCGAAACAGGTGCAAGATTTTGAGAGAATCGTCGTTCAAAACCTTGCGTCTTCATCGGCCCGCGTCCTGTAGGGGCGAAGCATTCGGGCAATAACCTATCGGTGAAACCGTAGATTCATAGCACGGTCACTAGGGGGTAACTTGTAGATTCTGCAAAAATTTAAGGCCATTTTCGCTTTTGCTGATCAAAGAACGAGAGCGATCGAATAAAATACAACCGACCCCAAGATGACCGTTACTGTGGTTATAAACGTATTCTTGGCAACGGCGATCAATCGTATTAGCCATTTCTCCATAGATGCGTTCCACCCAATTATCTCCCGTTTGCCGGTCTAATTGACGCAGATATTCCAGACCGTTTTCACTGGTGCTACTGTCAAAAATTTGCTGGAGATGGGGGGTAGCTAAACCCATTTTAGCGGCGTAGGCGGTGAGAATTTCCCGACGACCATCGGCGAGATGATGGTGAGTCTGAAAGATTCCCCCGGCAAGTTTAATTAATTTACCGTGATAACCAAACAAAAGAATTTCAGAGATTCCCTGTAATTGTGCCTCTAATAACATCGGCCCGATCCAATTGGCTGTTTTTACCAAAATATCAGGATTAATACCCATTTGAGGGGCTAAATCTAAGCCATTTTCCCCGATACAAAACACCAAGCGATCGAAACGACGGGATAAATTTTTCAATTGCTCGCGAAAGATTTCCAACTGTCCGGGAGCGCTGAGGGGTTGGGAAATGCCAGTGGTACCCAACAAAGATAACCCCTCTACCACGCCAAAAGCGGCGTTAGAAGTCCTTGTGGCCAGTTTTTTGCCTTCTGGAAGGATAATCGTCACTTTGATGCTTTCTTGGGGCAGTAACAGGGGTCTGAGGTTTTCTTGCAGCAGACGCTGGGCATAACTATAAATAGCTGATTTTCCGCCATTATCAACCTGTAGGCCGATTCCTTCGCCACCTTGAATCTCTATCTCTTGATTACCCGTTTTTCTTTCTACTAACGCCCATATAGGGGTATTTCTAGTTAAATCTAAATTGTCCCCCGGATCGCTGCGGGTGATAGCTAGGGCAGCATCGGGGTTCAGTCGGGCAACTTGTTCGATGGCAATTGTAACGGTTTCTGGCGGTTCTAAAAGATTAAAAGTAACGGAATTTAGCTCATTTTCGCCGTGGAGATGCTGGAGAGATGCGATCGCACTGGCACAGGCAAAAACCGGCAAAGTGTAACCCGAACGGGGTGGGGAGATAGACATAAATAGGGTCGATAGCCAATCAAATTAGCCGTGATCTGATTATAGAACTAGGGGGCAACCGCTGCTATTTTTCTCGAAACCCTGCAATTTTACGCCAAGTAATTTCAGGATATTTTTTTCTAATCTCAGGAGAGAGTTGTTTAACAGCTTCTCCAATGACTTCAAAACAGCGAATCACAGCATCTTGAATTAATAAAGATTGATAGAATCTGTCTTTTCCCTCCTGTGTATAAGATTCGATTCGTTCAATTCTATCTAAAATATCACCTAAATAAATTAAGTCATCATTCATAAAGGA
>VYKR01000138.1_pt1 | contig 19999 bp, 18 predicted proteins | sample 5109561 | NCBI WGS metagenome assembly VYKR01 (sample SAMN12291799, study PRJNA351875) | freshwater metagenome | isolation source: freshwater lake | place: USA: Michigan, Ford Lake | collected 2015-08-15
TCTTAAGTCGATCCTTGTACAGCAACATTTTTGAAGATTATCAACTACTAATAAATAATTAACTGAAAGTCCCTCCCATTATTGTTTCTATCGTTTGTTTTCGGATTTATGCAATAGGTCTATTGTCTCCGTGGGATGTTATTCCTACGCAGGTTCCCTACAATGGTAGGTCGTTAGATTAGAAAAGTCCTAACATTTTGGACGGATTATCGGCTATTGTTCTTTTTTTGCCTTTTTACTCCGCCGAGAAGACCGAGCGAACCCAAGAGAACGATTCCGGGCAAGGTAGAGGATTCGGGAACCGGTTGGAAATCGAGGCTAAAGGTTCCCGATGGTAATAGCGGGGTACGACCGTTTGCGGTATTCGTATCCACGAAGCGAAAGGTAGCGGAATAGGTTCCTAACGGCGCGTTCCCATCTGTTGAAAACACGGGAGTGAAAGCGAACCAATCTCCTTGCCCGATAACATAAGTATCGTTGACCGCGTTAAACAAATTTATTCCCGAAGTGTCCGTTACCGTCAAACCGGGCGTGATATCGATTAATTGTAGGGCGATCGTCGCCTCGTCTCCCAACAAGTCCTTCCAGCGACCGTTTCCCGTATTATAAATTGCGTTCACGTAAGGATCGGCGAGATCGTCGGTTAAATGGGCGACCGGACGTATTTTCAAATCCGAATACATATGATCGTCCGTTTTCTGGCTAATATTCTTTCCCGCAAAAACGCCGCTACCCGGAAACAGGGGGATCGGGGATAGGTTGAACCGTGTTTCGGGCAATCGGTTATTGGTACTGGTCTCTACCACTGTCGCGTTCGTTGCCTCCCCCGTGTAACTATAAATACCGATGGCGTGGAAATGACTGATATTGACGGGTTCATGTTGATGCGGGAACAGAAGCGATAGTCTCCCATAGTTCGGATTGGCCAGAGCTTTATAAGTCCCGCTGGCTAGAGTCGGGAGTCCGTCTATCCCGACCATAATATGATGATGACTACTATGGGATTGGGCGAGGCTCGCGGTCGAACTAAGAAAGACGGCGGAAATCGAGACGAAAAAGGCATTTAAAGCCTTATTAGTCAAAATAAACATATATTTTGTCAGAGATTTTGTTCTACCTATCGTAAGAAAGATTTTTCTGGAAGTCAACAGACAGCGTGTCGTAGACAGGTGTCGCGTCTCTCGATAAATCGGTTCTCACGCGCTTGGTGGTGATTCGGTAGTAGTGATGAGTGGGCAATTCGTAATCATTTCTTTTGCGCTTTCCGTGCTTTCTGTCATCTTCAGACTGCCTGCCTTAATCAACTGATTAACAACTGCTATGAATTTGCCCGAAAGCTATTTATCCCTGTTATTCGCCAATTTATTATGGAGAATATTACGGAGACTATGTTCGCATAAACTTGCTATGCCTATTTGAGGCTTTCTGTCAATGCGTAACTTCTATATTGTCCCATTTAGGGTTAGTCCACTCCTTCTACAGAGCCATTGTCTCCCTGGGATGTTATTCCTACGCAGGTTCCATATATAGCGTTTCCTGTTCGCAAGAGGTACATTGTCGATGGTGAAAAGCTTAATCAGCAAAGGTTTAACTGTGCCACACAGGTGTGAGAAACGCTATATACCTGTTGGCTAATCTTTACTCTTGATCTGGGGATTGTCCGAAAAGATGCTCTACGATTCGCTTAACTTCTGTACGGATACCAGTGACTTCGTTACGGAAAAACTGCCGATCGCTCTCAGCTTGAGTGATAAATTGATTTAAGCGCTCGTTGGTTCGTTCCAGACTCGCTGCTATTGTCCTAACCTCACGGGTTAGCTGTGCTATATCTTCTCGATTCTGTTGCGTGAGGACAACGGTAGCCTGTAGTATGCTCTCGATCCGTTCTAATCTTTCATCCGTCATCGGTTACAATCCCTTTAGAGCTTTTTAAGTAGGGAGGCACAATTATTTGTAGGATGGGTTAGCGGTAGCGTAACATAATCGGGCGTTGGGTTTCATGCTTCAACCCAACCTACGTTCATCTACTGAGAATTATATAGGGTTTGCTGAATAAATCTAAAAACCTTGTTGGATAATGTCTTTGGGCTTTTTTGAAATCAAAAAGTACCGGGGATGGGAGTGATCGGGCGGAAAATTCGGGGACTTTTTCCCTGAAAATTAGGTAGTTGACCACCTGAAAATCGATAAAACCCCACACCCTGCCACCACGAGAAACTTTTGGCCGCAAACCCCACTTAGACATCAAAAGGATGCGATAAGTTCCCTAAAAATGCCGTAAAAATTTATCCGTAATCGGGCAATTTCATGAAACGAATTCTCTCCCAATGTCGTAAGGAATTAGTGCAGTTTAGTCGTGATCGACTTACCCTCGCCCTCGCTTTCATTTTGCCCGTGATGACTCTTTTTATCTTTGGTTTTGCTATTCGTTTAGAGGCGAAAGATATACCAGTTTTAGTGCAAGATCAAGATCGAACAGTTTTTAGTCAAAATTATGGCGATCGCTTGTTCGCCACTAATTTATTTATTCCCGTGGTTTGGGAAGGCAACCCTGAAACCGCTTTAGATCGAGGTATTGCTAGGGCAATTGTTGTGATTCCTCCCGATTTTAGTCGTAATTTACAAGCCAATAAAACTGCCGAAATTCAAGCAATTGTTGATGGTACAGATGCTAATAATGCCCGAATTATTCGCAATGGGATTAAAGCTACTACCCGCTCTTTTTTACAAGCAGAAAACTTAATTTCTGCTACTATTCCCATCGAAACTGCCACCCGACTTTGGTTTAATCCGGGACGACAAGAATCCCTCTATATTGTGCCGGGGGTTTATGCTGTGGTTTTATGGATTTTTCCCTCACTTTTATCAGCGATCGCTATGGTACGAGAAAAGGAAAAAGGCACAATTTTACAAGTTTATGCCTCCGCTCTCACTGCCGAAGAATTAATACTAGGTAAATCCCTCGCTTATCTAATAGTAGGAATCGGAATCGCTATCGGAGTTATGGGTTTAGGAAGTCTGATTTTTCAATTAAATTTTGCCGGTGATCCAATGCCATTACTATTAGGAACTATCCTCTATTTATGGGCAAGTGTGATGTTTGGATTAATGTTAGGTGCGCGTACCAGTAATCAAAATTCTGCGGTGCAAGGTGTTTCTTTAGTGGGTTTTCTCACTGCTTTATTACTCAGTGGTTTTATTTATCCGTTAAGTAATATTCCCTTTCCCCTCTCTTTAGTTTCAAATATAGTTCCCGCTCGTTATTATATCGAAATTACTAGAGATGCTTTTGTCAGGGGTGTGGGTTGGGCGGGTATTGGCAATAATTTAGTTATCATTTTCCTCTTGGGAATGGTCTTATTTTTATTGGCAATAAAAGCTCTATCAAGAATGCAGCTAGGAGAATAATAAGATGTTTAAGCAATTATTTACAGGTCGTTTTTTATCTTTAGTTATTAAAGAAATTCGCCAGATATTACGCAACAAACAGTTAATTATTCTCTTGATTTTTCCCCCAACTATTCAACTATTAATTTATGGATTTGCTCTTAATCCCGATGTTCATCATATCAAATTAGGAATAGTCGATTATGCCGCTACTGCTGAAAGTCGCTCTCTCATCGCTGCTTTTACCGAAAATCAGATTTTTGATGCCGAAATGATCACTTTTGATGAGAAGACATTAACCCAACAGGTGGAAACAGGAAAATTAACCGCTGGTTTGATAATTCCTCCCGAATTTAGTCGCAATCTCACCCAAGAAAAAACCGCATCTATTCAAGTTTTTATCGATGGAGTGGATGCCAATACCGCAGGAATTGCTAAGGGTTATATCAATCAAATTGTCCAAGAATTCGGCACGGGAAAAGTTAATCAAAATGCGCCACTTCCCATCTCAACACAAGTAATTTTCTTTTATAATCCCGGACTTTCTAGCAGTTGGTTTTTTGTCCCCGGAGTCATGGGATTAGTATTAACTTTAATCGGTTCGATCGTTTCTTCCATCACCGTTGTTAAAGAAAAAGATACGGGAACTCTCGAACAATTACTGATGACTCCTGCCGCTGCTTGGGAGATTTTGTTAGCTAAAGTTGTGCCTTTATTCATCCTCCTTTTGGGTGATGTTTTGTTAGCATTAACCATCGGTAAAGTGATTTTTAATGTGCCATTTCGGGGCAACTTTTTCCTATTTATGGCTTTAGCTAGTCTCTATATTTTTGTTAGTATTGGTGTCGGTATTATGTTAGCGACACTCTGTCAATCCCAACAGCAGGTAGTTTTAACCACCTTTTTTATCAATTTACCCATGGTACAATTATCAGGAGCGATCGCACCTATTGAAACGATGCCGCCATTTTTTCAATATCTCTCTCTTTTTAATCCTCTCCGTCACTACATAGCTATTATCCGCGGTATTCTTTTAAAAGGTGTCGGTTTAGAAGCTTTATGGGTTCATGTATTGGCTCTGATTGGTTTCGCTGTGATACTTTTAACTATTAGTGCCAAACGTTTTCGCAATCAGTTAAGTTAATCGTTTTTCAATCATTCCAGATGGAAAAAATTAATCTATCCCGGAGTCATGAATAACGATTAATTATTAATACTTTAACCAAAACGACCGCTAACATAATCTTTAGTGGACTCTTGAGCAGGATTTTGAAAGATAGCCTCGGTGCGATCATATTCCACTAAATAACCCACTTTACCGCCTTTTGGTGTCGGTTCGGCATTATAAAAAGCGGTTAAATCAGAAACCCGCGACGCTTGTTGCATATTGTGGGTGACAATAACTATAGTATATTGGGTTTTCAATTCGTGAATTAATTCCTCAATTTTTAGGGTAGAAATTGGATCGAGTGCCGCACAGGGTTCATCCATTAAAATAACTTCTGGTTTAACCGCAATAGCGCGAGCAATACATAACCTTTGTTGTTGTCCCCCCGATAAAGCTAAACCACTTTCTTTGAGTTTATCTTTAACATCATCCCAGAGAACGGCCTTTTTTAAAGATTCCTCTACTAATTGATCCATATCACCAGTGTAACCATTTAAACGCGCCCCAAAAGCGATATTTTCATAGATAGATTTAGGGAAAGGATTCGGTTTCTGAAAAACCATACCGATGCGACTGCGTAACCCCACAGGATTAACGGAATTACCATAAATATCTTGGCCGCGAAAGGTAACTTTCCCCTCGATTTTGGCACTTTTAACTAGATCATTCATGCGATTAAAACAGCGCAAAACCGTACTTTTGCCGCAGCCAGAAGGACCGATAAAAGCGATCGCTTGTTTCTCAGGAATATCAAGGTTAACATCACGAACAGCAAGATTAGAACCATAGTAAACGTTTAAGTTTTTGGTTCTCAAAACCGCATCGGTAACAACATCGGTACTATACATAATCTTTAAAGGAATAGGTGTTGGGGAAAAGGGAGAAGGGAGAGGGAAAGAGGGAAGAAAAAAGCTGATAACTGATAACTGATAACTGATAACTGATAACTGATAACTGATAACTGATAACTGATAACTGATAACTGATAACTGATAACTGATAACTGATAACTGATAACTGATAACTGATAACTGATAACTGAATTTAGCCAAAACGTCCACTAACATAATCTTTAGTTGCTTGTTCTTGAGGATCACCGAAGATTTTGTTCGTATGATCAAACTCGACTAAATAACCAATTTTGCCACCTTTATCGGTGGGTTCAGCGTTATAAAAAGCCGTTAAATCTGCTACTCTAGTAGCTTGTTGCATATTGTGAGTAACAATAATAATTGTATAACGTTCTTTTAATTCGTGCATTAATTCCTCAACTTTTAAAGTTGAAATTGGATCGAGTGCCGAACAGGGTTCATCCATTAATAATACTTCTGGTTGAGCGGCAATAGTGCGAGCAATACATAATCTTTGTTGTTGTCCCCCCGATAGGGAAAAACCGCTTTCTTTCAGTTTATCTTTTACTTCTTCCCAGAGAGCTGCTCGACGCAAAGAAGTTTCTACTAATTCATCTAAATCGCCTTTATAACCATTTAATCGCGCTCCGTAAACCACATTATCATAAATGGATTTGGGAAAAGGATTAGGGCGCTGGAACACCATACCGATACATTTTCTGACTTCGACAGGATCCACCTCTTGAGAGTAAATATCCTGGTTATGATAAAAAACTTTGCCGTCAATACGAAAACCGTGAATTAAATCATTGAGACGATTAAAACACCTGAGAATGGTACTTTTTCCACAGCCAGAGGGTCCGATAAAAGCGGTGACTCTATTTTTGGGAATATCGATGGAAACGTCCCGCACTGCCCGATAATTACCATAGTAAATATCAGCCTTATCGACCTTTAAAACGGTTCCTGTAGAATGGGGGTTAGAGTTAGTTAGCATAAATTATTTACCTTGAATTTGGCTAATTGATGAATTGGAAAGATAGGTAGATTTTTACTTAAATATCCCTTTTGTCTTTTCACTTTTTCCCTGACTTAAGTAGGGAGGCACAATTATTTGTAGGATGGGTTAGAGGTAGCGTAAACTATGCGGGCGTTGGGTTTCATGCTTCAACCCAACCTACGTTCTTTTTCCTTGACTTAATAGGTTTTCTGGCGCGTGGCTAAACGGGATAAAATGTTAGTTAACAACACCAAAAGCACCAGAATTAAAGCACCTGCCCAAGCTAATTGCTGTTGAGGGGCAAAAGGGGCAGTAGCAAAGTTGAAAACTAAGACCGAAAGGGTGGCAATCGGTTCAAAGACACCCCGAGGCCAAAAGTTAGAAAATAATGCCGTAAAAATTAAGGAGGCGGTTTCTCCTGCAGCCCTAGCAATTGCTAAGGTTACACCGGTCAAAATAGCGGGAACTGCCGCAGGAAGGACGATTTTTAGGACGGTTTGGTAGTTATAGGCCCCTAAACCCATGGCTGCCCAGCGGATGTCTTGGGGAACGATTTTTAAAGCCTCATCGGTGGTTCTAATAATAGTCGGTAACATTAACACCGCTAAACCGATCGAACCGGCCAGGGCAGAAAAGCCTAAAAGGGCTGTTCCTTCGCCAAATAAGGGGGCAACTAGCAAACCGTAGGCGAAAACCCCGACAATAATCGAAGGGACACCCGCTAGAACGTTGGTAGCAAAGCGCACACCCTGGGCAAGTTTGTTATCACCGCTAAATTCCGAGAGATAAACCGCCGCTAAAACGCCGATGGGAACTGCGATCGCTGTGGACAGGGCAACGACGATAATTGTCCCTAAAATGGCGTTAGCAATGCCGCCTCCTCCTAACCCCGGCGGTGGTGGTAATTTAGTAAAGAGATTGGCGTTTAAACGACCCACCCCTTGCACAAAAACGAAGCCTAGGACGGCAAAGAGGGGAATCACGGTGACAGCTAAACATACAGCCGAGAGAACGGTCATAATTGTCCCCAATAGCGATCGAGGACTACTCGGTTTCTTTTTGAGATTATTGCCTAAATTCGCACTATCCATATCAGTTATCAGTTATCAGTGAACAGTGAACAGTGAACAGTAATCAGTGAACAGTAATCAGTAATCAGTGAACAGTGATTAGTAAACAGTGAAAAGTGAAAAGACAGCAGTAAACTGCCATTTGATGATGAACACTTAATACAAACTGCTCACTTAATACTCAAAACTTAAAACTCAAAACTGATAACTGATAACTGACGACCGACGGCTTAATACTTAGCTTTGACGCGATTAACGATTAATTCGGCGAAGATATTGACTACTAGGGTCAAAACCAAGAGAACAAAACCCGCATACATTAATGCTGATACTTGCATTCCCGATGCTTCGGCGAATTGGTTAGCCAATAAGGAAGCGATCGTGTTAGCAGGGGCGAGAATAGAGGCACTAATGCGGTTAGAATTGCCGATAATCATCGTTACTGCCATGGTTTCCCCTAAAGCACGCCCTAAAGCTAACATAATCCCCCCAACAATCCCAGAAAAAGCGGCAGGAATTAAGACTCGAAAAATTGTTTCCCAACGGGTGGCCCCCAAACCTAGGGAAGCTTGCCGCAAATCCGGCGGTAAAGCGGCCAAAGAGTCACGAGAGATAGCGATAATAATCGGCAGGATCATAATTGCTAAAATAACCCCCGCCGGTAACATTCCAGGACCCCCTAAAGGAGTACTAAACAGAGGAATCCAACTAAAATTAGCATTTAACCAGTTACCAAGGGGTCTGAGGATAGGAATCAATACAAAGATACCCCATAATCCGTAAACAACACTGGGAATAGCGGCCAAAAGTTGTACGAGAAAAACCAAAATTGTCCGCTCATTTAAGGGAATAAAATCTTCGCTTAAAAAAATGGCTGAACCGATACCGAGGGGAACAGCAATCAGGAGGGCAATCAGAGAACTAACGAGAGTTCCGTAGATAACCGGCAGAACTCCGAATTCTTCCCGACCGCGCACGGGATTCCAAGCGCTACTGGTCAAAAATCCCAGACCAAAGGTTTGAATCGCTGGTAAGGCCCGAATAAAAATAACTAGGGCAATTAGGAGCAAAATTACCCCAATAGCGATGGCAAAGGCAGTGGTTAATCCGACAAAGCTTTTATCGAGGATTTTTTCCGATTCTGGACGTTCTTTGAAAGTTGAGTCGGGCGAAACTGTGGGCGCACTCATGATTAGGGTTAAAATCCAGCTAGTTTGCGGTAGCTAAGGTCGAAATTGACCTTTCTACAGTATTGTAACTTTGAATACATTTTTTCGGCGACTAATCCACCTTGATCGTGTAATCAGGATAGATGACATCGGCAGCGGCGGCTACTCGTTCCCGAACGTTTTTCGGTAGGGGAATATAACCAAGGGGAGCTGCTTGTTCTTGTCCTTGGTTAAGTCCAAATTCAATCATCGCCTCCATTGCTAAAGCTTTTTGGGGATCGTTGTATTTTTTGTAAACCAACATCCAGGTATAGGTGACAATGGGATAGGAATTTTCCCCCGGCGGATCGACAATAAAAGCGCGTAAATTTTCAGGCAGTTCAACGTTGGCGAGGGTAGCAGCGGCGTTGGTTTCATCGGGAATGACAAATTTACCCGCCTGATTTTGCAGGGCGGCCATGGGCAGGTTATTATTTTTAGCGAAACCGTACTCAATATAACCGATCGAGCCTTGATTTTGTTGAATTAGGGCAGTTACGCCCTCATTGCCTCTACCGCCAAGAAATTTACCTTTTTTGGTCGGCCATTGTACGGCTTTTCCGTCACCTATGCTTTTTTTCCATTCGGGACTAACGGCGCTTAAAAACTTAGTAAAAACTCCCGTTGTTCCGCTACCGTCTGCCCGGTGAACTACGGTAATTTCTTCATCGGGTAGTTTTAAATCGGGGTTATCGGCGGCGATTTTGGCATCGTTCCAACGGGTAATCGTGCCTAAAAAGATGCCTACATAGGCTTCCCTACTTAGTTTCAGCCCTTCTACTCCGGGCAAATTATAAGCCATAACGATGCTTCCCGCCGTCATCGGTAGCAGTAAAACCCCGCGGCTAACTCTGGCCATATCTTCGTCAGTCATGGCTACGTCGGAAGCGCCAAAATCGATCGTACCTTGGATAAATTGTTCGACTCCCGCCCCGCTACCGGTAGATTGATAGTTAATTAGCAGTTTAGAGAATAGTTGATTAATGGTGACAAACCAGTTTTGATATAGGGGTGCGGGAAAAGAAGCACCCGCACCATTGAGGGCGACCTCTCCCTTTAGGGGAACTTGGGCGATTCTATTGTCCCCTTCTGTGCTAGTTCCCGCCGTATCGCCGCCCCCACAAGCGGTTAAAGTCGCTGTTAAAGTGGCTATGGATAAGGCTGTTAGTAAATGGGTTCTGTTTTTGTTGAGCATAGGATTAATTTTGATCCGTAAACTGCCTTAAATCTTACGCTAAAATTTACCACGCCTTGGTAAAGAATAGGTTAAGAAGTGAATAAAAGAACGTAATGTATTGTCAAGAAAAGTTTTCTCGATAACTAGACAAAAATCTCAACTTCTTTTACCATTTATTTTGACTAAACATTAGTTTTAAGTAGGGAGGCACAATTATTTGTAGGATGGGTTAGCGGTAGCGTAACCCATGCGGGCGTTGGGTTTCATGCTTCAACCCAACCTACGTTCTTCTTTTACCATTTATTTTGACTAAACATTAGTTTTAAGTCGCGGGTAAAGCCGCTAATTTTTCCTGTCTAGATAGGGGTTTTCTCTTTCCCTACCATTATAGTGACGTAAAAACAACAAAGAAAAGATTAAGGTTTACAGCCAACACCTAACACCCCTTTTTACTTTCTCCTTTTGACACCTATGCTAGAAATTTTTACTCAGCTATCTCGTCCCACCAAAGTAGTCGCAACCATACTAGGCACTGCTCTACTTTTCCCCGCTTGTGCCAATATTAATCCTCAAGACCTCAAACCAATTAAAATCGATGGTTCGAGTACCGTAGCACCAATTACCGACAAAGTTATCGAAGATTTTAAAGCTAATACCCCTAACAAAGCTTTAGCTGATGTTAAAGTTGACGCTAATATTTCAGGAACCGGCGGTGGTTTTAGAAAATTTTGTGCGGGAGAAACCGATATTAATAATGCTTCTCGGCCAATTTCTGTGGAAGAATTAAAAGAATGTGATGCTAATAAGGTAAGATTTATCGAACTACCGATCGCTTTTGATGCTTTAACCGTGGTAGTCAATCCCCAAAATAACTGGGTTGATGATATTTCCACCACAGAATTAAGAACTATTTGGGAACCAGCGGCCGAGAATAAAATCAAACGTTGGAATCAAATTAATCCCGCTTGGCCCGACCAACCGATTACCCTTCACGGACCGGGTAAAGACTCTGGAACCTACGATTTCTTTAGTGAGGTAATTAACGGCAAAGATGCCAGTCGTGGGGATTTTAACTTTAGTGAAGATGACCAAGCTTTAGTTAATGCCGTCAGTCAAGATCCCAACGCATTAGGCTATTTTGGCCATGCTTACTATGAACAAAATCGGGATAAATTAAAAGCTTTGAAAGTTAACGGTATTGAACCAACTCGCAGCAATGTAGAGGATAGTAAATATCAGCCTTTATCTCGTCCTTTGTTTATTTATGTTAATGCCCAAAAAGCCCAAGAGAATCCTGCTTTAGAGAGATTTGTCGAATATTATCTCGATCGAGTTCCCAATTTATTAGATAGTATTGGTTATATTCCCCTACCGGATGAGGCCTATCATTTGGCAAGGGTACAGTTGCAAAAATTTGAGGTAGGAACGGTTTTTGATGGCCGACCTCAACCCAATTTAACCATCGGGGAATTACTTCGTAAACAAGCTCAATTTGAAGCGAAGTAACGATTCCCATCTGATACTAAATCCGTTGACTATAGGCTACATATCAGGACAGGCACTCCTGCAAGGGGAGTGACTCTTAAATTATTACAGATGCGTCAGCAGCTGCGTGTAAGCATCCCACCGAAAAACTAATGCGCTCCGGGGTTTGGGGGCGGCGCCACGCCCCCAACGGGGGGGTTTGGGTAGGGTTGATTCATGAATCAACCCTACATCGAGAAACTTGTTAATTAACCCTTCGGTGTCGCCCCAAATTGCTCGATGAGGATAGAAGTTAACACCGATTTTAAGTCTTCACAGGGAATCCCTTTTTGTACACAGCTGCCTAGGTGAGCATCTTTACCCACTTTACCCCCCATGTAGAGGTCAACTCCTTCCACGGTTTTGCCGTCTTTGCGCGCTTTTGTCCCCATCAAACCGATATCGGCCACTTGAGGTTGTCCGCAGGAGTTAGGGCAACCGGTCCAGTGCATACGCACACCCCGGGGGATATTTAATTCGGCATCTAACTGACTAATCAAGTCCACAGCCTTATTTTTGGTTTCAATCAGGGCAAAATTGCAGAATTGCGCCCCCGTGCAGGAAACGAGCGCTCGTTGTAAAGGAGTAGGATTGGGGGTAAACTTAGCCAGTAAAGGCTCGGTTAAAAGAGTCGCCATATTTTCAGCCGCTATATTGGGAATAATCACGTTTTGTTCCACGGTTAAACGCAATTCTCCGCTACCATACACTTCGGCAATCCGGGCCAAATCGAACATATCATCGGCAAATAGACGACCAACGGGAACACAAAGACCGATATAGCTTAATCCCTCCTGTTTTTGGGGAAAAACTCCCAAATGATCCCGTTTTTCCCAGTCGATTGCGTCTTTTTCGGCGGCCGTTGCCAAGGGATAACCCAAGTGATTAGCCACCCGCGTGCGGAATTCCTCGATTCCCCACTCATCAATTAACCACATTAAACGGGATTTTTGACGATTGGCGCGCAATCCATTGTCGCGGTAAACTTCCAAAATTCCTCGGCATAAATCCACCACTTCCTGATTCGGTCTCACCCAAACATTCATAGGAATTGCCGCTTCACAGCGTTTAGCCGAGAAAAAGCCACCCACCACGACATTAAAGCCTAATTCTCCCTCTTTATAGCCAGGAACAAAGGCAATATCGTTAATTTCCGCATGAACCGAGTTATCCCGTCCCCCCTCGATGGCAATATTAAATTTGCGGGGCAGATTGCTAAATTGATAATTACCTTGACCGCAGTTGGTAATCATATCTTGGACTTTTTGGACTAATTCCCTGGTGTCAATTAATTCATCTGCGTCTAGTCCTGCCATGGGTGAACCGGTAATATTTCTGACATTATCCATGCCCGATTGTACCGAAGTCATACTCACGGATTTTAGTCGTTGGAAAATATCAGGAATATCTTCGATGCGAATACCGCGTAATTGTAGGTTTTGACGAGTAGTAATATCGGCATTACCATCATCACCGTAACGCTGCACAATTTCCCCTAAAACGCGCATTTGCTCACCGCTAATAATGCCGTTAGGAACCCGCAAACGCATCATAAATTTACCCGGGGTGACGGGACGATAAAAAACCCCCACCCATTTTAAGCGATGTTCTAAATCGGTTTTATCCATCGCTTCCCAACCGATTTGGGCAAAATGATCCAGTTCATCTTTAATGGCTAATCCGTCTTTTTCGGCTTTAAATTTCTCAAATTTATTGAGAGTTGTTCCATCTTTTTCAGGTGCTTGTACCACGAATCTATCTCCTTCTGGTTTGTGGGTGTAATTGTTCTAGTTGGTGCGGGTTAGAAATGAAGAAATCGGGATTTAACAATAAGTATTCTTTAAAATACCGTCGTCATTAGCAAAAATTTAGTAATTTACCTAGTCTCTATTTGTTATTTAATTCTTTTTAACTTGGATAATTTTGTATTGTTTGTAACAGAAATCCGTTAACCATCGTGTTTAAGGATTTATATCATGCAGTAAGTGCATTGAGGGGGGGTGTGGGGAAGTGGGGGTGTGACCCCCCCAACCCCCCCGACATCGGGGGGGCAGGGGAGGTGGGGAGAATAAATAAAATACTCTCCTGCCGACCGCCTCGGAGTCTCGGAGTCTCTTGCCCTTACCTAGCGGTTCAGGGGGTATTGTGTAAAGATAAGAGAAGATCGGTTTTTTTTTACTAAACCTATGGCCACTTCTTCCATTGCCGTTAGAGAATTACCTCTCTTTCCCCTACCCGAAGTTGTTTTATTCCCGGGTCGTCCTCTGCCCCTGCACATCTTCGAGTTTCGCTATCGGATTATGATGAATACGATATTGGAAGAAGATCGCCGTTTTGGGGTCTTAATGGTAGATCCAGCCACGGGAGAAATCGCTAAAGTCGGCAGTTGTGCGGAAGTTGTCCGTTGTCAACGTCTCCCGGATGATCGCTTAAAAATTCTCACCATCGGTCAACAGCGTTTCCGTGTCCTAGAATACGTCCGGGAAAAACCCTATCGTGTCGGTTTGGTGGAGTGGATTGAAGATGTCCCCACCATCCAAGATCTGCGACCTCTGGCCAAAGAAGTGGATCGACTGCTGCGGGATGTGGTCCATCTATCAGCCAAATTAACCGCTCAAAAAATTGAACTCCCCGACGATTTGCCTAGTCTTCCCCTGGAATTATCCTACTGGGTGGCGGGTAATCTCTACGGTGTGGCCGGGGAACAACAAGCTTTATTAGAAATGCTCGATACAGTCAGTCGTCTCCAACGAGAATCGGAAATTCTCACCTCAACCCGCAATCATCTGGCCGCTCGCACGGCTCTTAAAGATGCTTTAAATTAATAATCTGTAGGTTTTTCAGCTGCGGGAGAGGGAAATGGGGGACATGAGCAGAAAACGGGTTTCTCCGAGAAACCCGTTTTCTGTGCGTTACTCAACGGATTTAGTATTATTTCAGTGAACAGTGAACAGTAATCAGTGAACTGATGACTGACCCACTGATAACTGATAACTGACCCACTGATAACTGTTAACCTGGGGATTACCTAATGTTTACCTTGATACAGTAGAGTGGGGTTAAAATTGTTAGCGCCTCACCTAGGAGAACTTTGATCATGTTGCTGACCTATAATCCCAACTCCTCACCCTTCCGAGAAGACTATAGCGAGAGTCGTCGGCTCCATTTTTATGATCGCGGGGAAAATATTCCTCTGGTGGTTGATGGAGTCTGGCAAGTTTATCGGGGTATGGCGCAACTAAGTCAAGTATCTGAGAGTGGGGAGGAAATTTTACTAGGCTGGGTTCATTCATCCCACTTTTTTGGCTTAAATTTGACCCATCTGGAATCCTATCACGCCAGAGCCTTGTCGGAACTGTACCTAAAGTGGTACACGATCGCCGAAGTGGAAAATTCGGCGGAATTAACCAGGATGATGTTAAATCAAATGATCCGTCGTCAACAACAAACGGAATCCCTACTGGCGATCGCAGGAATCAAACGAGTCGAGGAACGCCTCCAGCAGTTACTACAGCTATTAAAGCGGGAAATGGGAGAACCAATCGCCCAAGGCAGTCGTTTAAAGATCCGTTTAACCCATCAAAATCTCGCCAATGCTATCGGTACTACAAGGGTAACGGTGACGCGTTTGTTAGGGGAATTTCAGCGTCAGGGATGGGTGAGCAGCGATTGCGATCGCCACTTAATTATTCATGATTAACTCAGTCCTGTTGAAAAAATTTTCACCCCCACAGATGAAAGAGGTTTCTTTCCCTACACCCCACACCCTACACCCCACACCCTCTTTCAAGTCAGACAATTTTAGTCAGATCCTGCCATAATAGAATCCCTGCGCAAGTCCACTAATTGCCAAGCTAATTTAGCAGCCCCCACCATGCCGGCGCCATTACCTAACTCGGCCGTTAATACCTCTAATCCTTCTCTGGAACTAGGTAAAACCCGTCTTTCGATTTCTGTGAGGAGAGAGGGAAAGAAAAACTTAGCACTGGCACTAATGCCGCCGCCGATAATTACCGCCTCTGGGGTGAGAACATAGAGTAAACTGGCGATACCAGCCCCCAGTAAACAACCGTAACCCTGCCAGAATTGTAAAGCCCCTTGATCGCCTTTTTCGGCCAATTCCGCCAATTGCTTCGGTTCTTTGCCGGTCATCCGGCGAATAGCTTGCAGGGAGGCGTATTGTTCTAAGGAACCCTGATTACCGCTATTGCACAAGGGACCGTCAAAATTGAGGGTTATTAAGCCTAATTCGGCGGCCGTTCCCTTGCTGCCGACAAATAAGTTACCATCAAGGATAATTGCCCCTCCTACTCCCGTCCCCAAGGTCAACAGGATCAAGTTTTGAAACCGTTTGCCCGCTCCTAACCAAGCTTCCCCCAAACCGGCACAATTGGCATCATTGGCTAAAATTGTCGGCATTCCCGTACTTTCTTCTAACCAATCGGCGAGGGGAATATCCCGCCATCCTGCCAAATTAATCGCTATTTTGGCAATTCTTCCCTGAGCATCCGCCGGCCCCGGCGTTCCCACACCGAGCGCTTGACAACTTTTATCTAAATTTACTTGACAAATGCCTTGATGTATGGTATGGGCGACTTCTTTGGGTGTAGCAGGTTGGGGAGTGGGTAAGGTGAGAGATTCGAGACAATTGCCCTCCTGGTCAAATTTACCAATTTTAATAGCGGTTCCACCTAAATCGACACCTATGACTGTTTTCACCATCGGGCTTTCCTTGTTACTCTGGGAGTAGCTAGGTTTATTATCACTCTTTTTGGCGGTTTTTTGGCTCTCTTGGATTTGGTGGGTAAAATGTATTCTAAGATACATTCCTCCTAGCGAGGGAGTGGAACGAACCACAAAGACACAAAGGACACAAAGATCGATCATAATGTAAGTTAAACTTATCACACAGAACCTAGAAGAGCCAAATTTCTTCTATACTTTGGACACCAGCAGCTTAACTCCTGATTTTTCCCCATTTTTAAAATGATGAATATTACCATTTTAAATCTCTACGATAGCGATTATCAACTTTGGTTAGAAAACACTATCAACCAATTGCGTCGAGGGGATTTTCAAGCGGTAGATTGGCAGAATTTATTAGAGGAGTTAGCAGATTTGGGAAAAAGTGAACGACGAGCATTAGAAAGTTTATTAACTCGACTCCTAGAACATTTACTGAAGTTAACTTACTGGCAATCCCAACGGGATTATAATCAAGCTGGATGGAAAAAAGAAATTCGCAATTTTCGGATTCAGATCAAAAAAATTCTCAAAGATAGTCCCAGTTTAAAGTCCTATTTAAGGGAAATTTTGCAGGAATGTTATCTCGATGCTCGCAATCTGCTTATTGACGAAACCGAATTAGATGCCAGTATTTTCCCTCTGGAAGTGTTAGCTAATCTCGAGGAGATTCTCGATCAAAATTGGCTGCCGGATTGGGAAGCTATCAGCAAGGATTCTGAACAGTGCAATTAAGGAGTAAAAAATGATGAATATTACCAGGCCAAATCTCTACGATAGCGATTATCAACTTTGGTTAGAAAACACTATCAACCAATTGCGTCGGGGGGATTTTCAATCGGTAGATTGGCAGAATTTATTAGAGGAGTTGGCAGATTTGGGAAAAAATAATCGACGAGCATTAGAAAGTTTATTAACTCGACTCCTAGAACATTTACTGAAGTTAACCTACTGGCAATCCCAACGAGATTATAATCAAGCAGCATGGAAAGGGGAAATTAGAACCTTTCGGAAACAAATCAAGAAATTACTGAGAGATAGTCCCAGTCTCAAACCCTATTTATCCGAGATACTTGAGGAATGTTACAGCGATGCTCGGGAGATAATTATTGATATAACCCAATTAGATGCCAGTATTTTCCCTGTGGAAGTGTTAGCTAATCTCGAGGAGATTCTCGATGAAAATTGGTTGCCTAATTGGGAATATATCAGCAATAATTCTGAAAAGTGCAATTAAGGAGTAAAAAATCATGAATATTACCAGGCCAAATCTCTACGATAGCGATTATCAACTTTGGTTAGAAAACACTATCAACCAATTGCGTCGGGGGGATTTTCAAGCGGTAGATTGGCAGAATTTATTAGAGGAGTTGGCAGATTTGGGGAAAAATAATCGACGAGCGCTTAAGAGTCTCTTAACTCGACTCCTAGAACATTTACTGAAGTTAACCTACTGGCAATCCCAACGAGATTACAACCAAGCGGGATGGAAAAAAGAAATCAGGAATTTTCGCCTACAAATTGCTGATCTTTTAGAAGATAGTCCCAGCTTAAAGTCCTATTTAAGGGAAATTTTAGCAAAATGTTATCTCGATGCTCGCAATCTGATGATTGACGAAACCAGATTAGATGCCAGTATTTTCCCCGTGGAATTGTTAGCTAGTCTAGAGGAGATTCTCGATCAAAATTGGCTGCCAGATTGGGAAGATATAAACAGGGATAAATCTTCCCAAGCGAACTAAAGATTAGCTTCACCTACCCGGTTTACAAACATTATAATCTTCGTGAGAGATAACCGCTTCTGGGACGAGGAGATTGCCGTGGTCGCGACAGATGAGGCGATAATTGCGGGTAACGGGGATACTGATAATAAAGCGATCGTGTCGCAATCGTTTACCGTGGAAATCTCGATAATTGCGGTGATTTTGTAATCCTTGCAGGATTTCCCTAGCTTTAAGTACCACATTTTTCGGTAATTCCCGCAGATCGATCGGATCTTGGGAAAAAGTGGCTTCCCAGGCATTTTTTTGACGTTTTCTTTCTTCCCAAGCGGCATCTAGTTGAGCGCAATGATGGCAGACTTGGCCATAACCCTTGTGACCACAGGGAAACTTCTTCTTTCTTCTGGACATAATACCATCTGTCTGTAAGGCTGTGAGAGACTATTCAAGAGCGGTAAAGCTTGCTTCACTTTTGGCAGATGGAGAAGAAAGTCTTTACCTAGTGATTATCTATACTTACCAGCATACAGGGATCGATACCTCGTTTGGCCATTGACCGGCAAGAAAGTTGATCTTGGTTAGTTATATTTTTCAGTCCGCCTTGGTGATTGGGAAATTGGCAACTATATTTGATCACCAGCAGCATCGAAGCTGCTTAGAATAATTCCCATTCTTGGGTTCTTAAGCGTTTGAGAATGGCCAAACGGCTACTAAAATAATTAGCACAGAGACGACTATAATCGGTTAAACGCAGGTTATTTAAGCTAATTGACCAAGACCAAATATAGGCCGCTTGGGTGAGATACTGAAGACAAGATAATTCACCATCAGTTAAAGGCACTGTTTGATCGTAACCTTGGATAAAACCATGGCGAACCTGGCGATTTAAACCGGATTGTAGGGAAACTTGCAGAAATTTAGCGATATCAAAAACTCGCCAACCATAACCGCACTGATCGAAATCAAATAGGGTCATCTGATTATCAGGGGTGATATGCACATTACCACTATGAGGATCGCCCCAACAAATGCTCCAATAGGGAGATTCTGTCGGTAATTTAGCGGTTTCTTCCTCTATTTCCCCAATGGTTTCTAAAACACAGTCTAGGTCGCTCGGTCGTTGGTGCAGAAAAGGTGCGATAATTTGCAGGGAATCCTCGAGAAGATATTTGAGGTTGAGGGGATGACGATAGGCTAGGGGTTGAAAATCTGCCGTCACCCGATGTAAATTAGCCACGATCGCCCCTAAATGATAGGCTTGTTCTATATCTATATCTCCAATGGCAATTCCCCCCGGAGCATAGGGAAAAAGGACGGCGTAACGTTTCCCTTCCGGAGCATTAATTTCTAGGGATAAATCACCGTTTTTGCTGCGAATTGGTGCGGCGACGGGAACCTGAGAGCGATCGAGATAATCTAATAATTCTAACTCGAAGTCGATTTCCATTTTGCTGCGCCAATGGCAGTGAGACACTCGCAAAATGTAAGCAGTTGTCATGGTTTCGAGGAGATACACATCACTTAAACCCCGATGCCAAAATTGACAATTTTTCGGTACATCAATCTCGTAACGAGAAAAAACTAAATCTGCTAGGGCAGCAGGAGCCAGAGTGGAGTAGAGTGTGGGAAAAGTCCATTCTCCAGTCCGAAAATTGGCAGCGGCAGAACTAGAAGGCAGTAAATTGAGCGAAGCCAGAAAAGTCGTCACGGTTCCCTCCCGATGCAAGTGTGGACAACGCTCGCATCATCCTATTTTATAGGCCACATATATTACAAATTGGTTCGATCGCTCCGTATATTTCGCTACATTCCTCTGACTTGAAAGAGGGTGTGGGGAAAGAAACCTCTTTCATCTGTGGGGGTGAAAATTTTTTCATCGGGACTGACTCCTTACCCCACAGTTAACTTTACTTTTTTCCAACTACTTATCAGTACCCCAAAAATTAATATAGGAGCTGCTGAAAAAGTTTGTTGGTGGAGGCAGGGTGTGGGGTGTGGGGTGTGGGGTGTGGGGTTTTACCGATTTTGAGATAGTCATACCATTTTTCATAAGTAATGGCAGAGATGGTTAATCGCCCTAACCCCCCACCCCCCCAACCCCCCCGACGTCGGGGGGGCAAGGGGGGGTAAGATACCTGCCAAGAATAAAG
>VYKR01000090.1_pt1 | contig 19508 bp, 20 predicted proteins | sample 5109561 | NCBI WGS metagenome assembly VYKR01 (sample SAMN12291799, study PRJNA351875) | freshwater metagenome | isolation source: freshwater lake | place: USA: Michigan, Ford Lake | collected 2015-08-15
TGTGATGGTGATTAAAGGTCAACCTCTCTATCAAGGGAATAGTCAATCTAACGTGATCAATCCTTTAATTATTGTCGAAGTTCTCTCTAATTCCACCCAAGCTTATGATCGAGGAGATAAGTTTAAATTCTATCGTTCCTTGCCAACTTTTCAGGAATATATTCTGATCGAACAATCTAGTTATAGTGTGGAACGTTACTATAAACAAAAGGATGATCAATGGTTAATTGATTTCGTCACCGGGGAAAATGCGGTTTTACAATTGGTGTCGGTGGATTGGCAGATTTCTTGGCAAGATTTATATCAAAGAGTCAATTTTGACCTAGCAGAAACCTAAAATTAAGAGAAAGCTGAAAAAGAGTCGCTATCAAGAAAATCATCATCTAATCAGCTTTTCAATAAATAGCTAATCTTTTTTGGTATAATGGACGGACTACTATTGTTAAATCTATGGACGCTCTAGATTTTTCCGATCAACTACAATGGACCGCAGAAGCAAAAGCAAAACTGAAAAATATTCCCTATTTTGTTCGTTCCCAAGCGCGTCAAAGGATAGAAGAATTAGCTCGTCATGCCGGTTCCGATCGAGTTACCGTGGAAATGGTGGAACAGGCTAGAGTAGAATTCGGACAGTAGATTTTTAGCCGCCAATTTGGGACATAGTACGGGTATAAATGCCGCTTGATGTGCCGGAATCACGCAGTTTAAAGTTTATTTCTGCTTTCATTTCTATTAATCCCCGGACTCTTTCCCTGATTTCTGCTGGCGAAATTCCCTGACGGAGGGCAGTTTTTAGGTCAATTTGTCCAGTTTCGTTGAGGAGACAGGGACGCAACCAACCATCGGCCGAAAGACGTAGGCGGTTACAGCGATCGCAAAAACATTCCGACATCTGACTAATAAAGCCAATTGTACCCTTAGCCCCCGGAATTTGAAAAACATCGGCTGGACCATTTCCCCGCACTTGACCCTCATTTAAGCCCCATTTTGCCCGAATTCGCCCTCTTAATTCCTCGTTCGCAATCCAAGCTTTTTCTTGAAATAAATCACCGTTACCGATGGGCATAAACTCGATAAAACGGACGTGCCAACGCTTCTCGATGGTCAAAGCCGCTAAATCTTCCACTTCTGCCTCATTTATCCCCGGAATCACCACCACATTCAATTTTAAGGGGTCAAAACCCACTCTCTGGGCCGCTTGAATACCTGCCCAAGTTTTTTGCCAACGACTCCGGCCGCGATTACCAATAATTTTATCGAAAGTGTCGGGGTCGAGGGAGTCTAAACTGATATTAATCCGTCTTAGTCCGGCCTCATACAACATTTCGGCTAAATTGTCAAGTAAATAGCCATTAGTGGTCAAGGCTAAATCGCTAGTAGCAGATAAAGAGGCGATATCGCGCACAATCTCCACTACTTCAGGATGTAACAGAGGTTCCCCACCAGTAAGGCGAAATTTGCGGAAACCGAGGGGAATAAAGACATTTTTGACTAAAGTAAGAATTTCCTCCCGGGTGAGTAAGTCTTGCGGTCGAACAGATGCCAATTCTGCATCTTCAGGCAGACAATACTGACAGCGAAAGTTACAGCGATCGATTAAACTAATCCTGAGATAGTCGATTTGGTTCATGTTCACGGGGAAATACTGTCATAAAACTTCATGAATTGATCATAACAATTCTGGCTCGATCGATATCTAGACATCAGGCCAAGTTTCCAGAAAACCACGGTAACATCTAGATATTAGTCTATGATGACAATAGATTTGCTCAATGGCAAGAGCCAATAACGATTGGGAAATTTGATAATTTTTCTTGATTGTACTTAAGTAGGTAGGCGTTAAAAATTATCAGACACCCCCCTTATCAAGGGTAGGGTTGATTCATGAATCAACCCTACCTTATCAAGGGGGGCAGGGGGGATCGAACCTAAAATCGATTTTTAATTTAATTATAACCAACTACTTAACACCCCAAAGAAATATTAAACAATCCTCTAGATATGGACAAACATAATACTATCTAATACTCAATCCGTTGAGGCGTTGGGTTTCATGCTTCAACCCAACCTACGTTCATCTTATATTTAATTCCACCCACCTACTTATCTAAATTGAGCGAGCCAGTAATGCTATGATCAAAAATTAATTATCTTGAGATGGTAATTTGTGTGATGTTACCTTTTTTACTACCCATTGCCCAAACTCCCCCTAGTGTAGAAATAATTCGACCGGTGCAGGTGCGTCCTTTACCGAATCAACTAGATCAAGTTCCTGTTTTTAATAGCAATAGTCCCGAATTATTGCTAGGAGAAGGGATTTTGCTTTCGACTTTTCCCCCCCAAGAAAAAAGTTTTCCCTCGGCCCATTTAAATTATGCTTTTCAGGGACGCTTTGATATTTTTGCCCACCATATAGCGAGGGGGAATTTTCCTGATAATTTACGCACCCTTTATCTGGGTATATTACTCCACAATCCCAGTCCTAATCCTGTGACTGTTAAAATTTTGCAGGGGGCCAGTTATTTGAGTCAACCCGATGCAGCTTTTATCGATTTACCGGCACAAGTGGAAAATAATCAGGGGACGGTTTTTGCTGGGCCGGGAAGTCGGGTAATGGGGGATATTTTAATGGGGCAGCGTCAGGATATTTTTCCCGATAGGATTATTATTCCCCCTGGGGAGAGTTTTATGGTCTTAAATGCGGCGATTCCCGTGCGCGATTTGACTCCCCCTTTAAACGGTAGATCCACTTATCTTCGTCTGGAAAGTGACGGTCTTCTCTACGCTGCTAGTTTAGCTCTTTATGCACCCCTAGATGAAAATGGGCAGGAAAGACCACCAAATCTGACAGAGTGGCAAAATTTGCTAGAAAAAGGCGATTTATCGACTCCGCGCGATCGAGCGCCCACTCCTCCCAATAGTCAAGGACAGATAATTTATGGACGGGTAGCGGGGGTGTCCCAAGGTTCAGCCTGGCTGTCCCGATTGGTCGATCGAGCTTCTTTATGGTTAAATATTCCTGATTCTGGTCAATCTATAGCATATGGGATTAGCACCCTACCCGGGGGCAAATTGGGAACGGAACAAAATCAAAGTGCTAGTATGTTAGTTCGCTATCCCGATACTGCCTATCAAGCTCATGGTAATTACGGTGTGGAATATGGGTTAAGTTTACCTCTATTTAATCGAAGTGATGAGGCGAAAACGGTGACTATTGCGCTAGAAACACCGATTAAAGAGGATGTTATTGGGCAGGGTTTGCGTTTTCTCGCTCCGGCTGCCCCACAAGTGTTTTTTCGGGGAACGGTAGCCGTCAATTATAGCGATGATCAAGGACAGGCACAAAGCAGATTTTTTCATCTCGTCCAAAGACGCGGACAAGAGGGAGAATCTTTAGTGACTCTGACTATTCCTCCGGGGGATTGGCGTATAGTACAGGTGAATTTTTTATATCCACCAGATGCCACTCCTCCGCAGGTTTTAACGATTAAGACCGAGTAGAACAAGTTTAAAATTGGCCGTTAACGATCGCAATATTCCATTGACCGTCTTGGTTGGTTTCAAAGGCAATTTGGCGACCATCACCGCTAATGGTGGGATTGCGGACGCTTCCCCGCAGGTTAGCGGTTAACAGGGTTGCACGGGACTTGGAACGATCATAAACCATGACATCACTTTTACCGCGTTCGCTGGAGATATAGGCAATTAAACGACCGTCAGCACTCAGAGATGGCTGATCTTGGCTAGAATCGCCACGATTTAGGTTAGGGAGATTAACTAGGCGCTTTTCTTGCAGATCGAATAAATATATACTACGACGACCGGAGCGATCGGAAGCGAAGGCTAAATAGCGACCATCAGCACTATAACTGGGGAATTGATCGGGAGCAAAACTATTTAAACCACCAGCGGGAACTTGAGGAGTGATCAAAAGAGGGGAATTACAGCCACTTATCCCCGATAACAGCCCAAAAGAGGCCAAAAATCGCCCCAGCCAGACAAAAAAAATTTTTTCTTTCATCTTGACTTTTGACCCCAAATGTGCTAGTAACTTTCTTCCTTGCCGACGGTTTTGAGGGTAAGTAGTTGATTGCCTTGACTGAGACTATCGGCGATCGCTTCTCGAATCGGCAGGTCAATACTGGTTTCTGCGAGGATTTCTTGGGCTTTTTGCCGCAAATCTGCCCCGGTATCGGCATCTACTTGGTCTAGATCGAGTAATTCTTGCGATAGCTGTTCGATCGAATTCAGGTTAGTCATAGCTCAGGCTCCCAACAAGCTTAATTACAATCCCATGGTAAAGAGTATCCCTCTCTACCATGGGATTTTTTGGCTTTAATTCAGGATTGATACCAATCCAACTTTAAAAACCCAGTTATGAATTGTTTCCCCCCCCCTCCCCTCTCCCCTCTCTCTCAAAAAAATTTTCCCAGAAGTGCTTGACATAACCCTGATGATGAAGTTACAATCAGAATTGTCGCAAAAATGGGATTGTAGTTCAATTGGTTAGAGCACCGCCCTGTCACGGCGGAAGTTGCGGGTTCGAGCCCCGTCAATCCCGTAGAAATTTAGGTTAAAGTCGCCCATGCTTGGCTATCCTGTAGGCAGTAGGATAAATTAACAGAATCCTACTGCCTAGATTTGTTCTAATTTACCGATAAACCAGCATTAGCTTGAGTATAATCGGGTAATTCAATCTTTACTGGTTGTACCCGCCAGATTTCCTCGCAGTATTCCCGAATCGATCGATCGCTAGAGAATTTACCCATGCGGGCCACATTAAGAATCGCTAAACGACTCCAATGTTCTTGATCTTTATAGGCGCGACCGACTCCTTCCTGACAGTCGATATAGGACTGATAATCGGCCAGTAACATATAGGGATCATCGTAGATAAGATTATCCACAAGCGGGCGGAATAAACTACTATCACCCCGGCTAAAAAATCCCGAACCAATGAGGTCTAATACTGCCCGCAATTCTTCGTTATGGTAATAGTATTCTTGGGGATTATAACCGGCGGCTTTCTTAGCATAAACTTCCTCGGTTGTCAAGCCAAAAAGAAAGAAATTTTCCGCCCCCACCTCTTCACGAATTTCGATATTTGCCCCATCAAGAGTACCGATAGTTAAGGCACCATTCATGGAGAATTTCATATTACCAGTTCCCGAAGCTTCTTTCCCGGCGGTGGAAATTTGTTCAGACAAGTCGGCAGCTGGATAAACCCGTTGACCGAAGGTGACATTATAATCGGGTAGGAAAACCACTTTTAAACGTCCTCCAATCGTCGGATCATTATCGATCACTTCTGCCACAGAATTAATCAATTTAATGATTAATTTCGCCATAAAATAACCCGGGGCTGCCTTACCACCGAAAATAAAGGTACGGGGGGTAATATCGAGATTGGGATTATTTTTGAGGCGATGATAGAGAGTGACGATATGTAAAACGTTGAGATGTTGCCGTTTATATTCGTGAATGCGTTTTACTTGCACATCAAAGAGGGTACTAGGATCAACTTTAATGCCGACTTTTTTATCGATATAATTGGCCAAATCTGCCTTAATATCGTATTTAATTCGTCGCCAAGAGTCCCGAAATCCTCCATCATCCACATAGTTTTCTAACCCGCGTAAATCCTCCAGATGCTTAATCCAATTTTCGCCGATTTTTTCTGTAATCGCAAAAGTCAAGCGGGGATTACTAGAAACTATCCAGCGTCGGGGAGTAACTCCATTGGTTTTGTTGCTAAACTTTTCAGGAAAGAGTTCATAGAAATCGCGCAGAACATCTTTTTTCAGTAATTCTGTATGGAGGGCTGCCACCCCATTAATTGCCTGGGAACCCACACAGGCAAGGTGAGCCATACGGACGTATTTTTCGCCGCTTTCATCGATTATAGATAAACGGGACATTTTGCCGTCATCATGGGGATAAATAATGCGAATTTTATCCAAGAAACGATGGTTAATTTCGTAGATAATTTCCATTAATCGCGGTAAAAGACGACCAAAAATACTCAAAGGCCATTTTTCTAAAGCTTCTGGCAAAAGAGTATGATTGGTGTAAGCGAAGGTATTTTGAGTAATAAACCAAGCTTTATCCCAATCGAAATGATGCACATCAATTAACAAGCGCATTAACTCAGCTACCCCGACGGAAGGGTGAGTATCATTCAATTGTACCGACCATTTTTGATGAAAATTATCGAGACTGGGGTTCTCATGTAAGTGAATACGAATCATATCCTGTAGGGAACAGGAAACAAAGAAATATTGCTGTTCTAAACGCAGTTCTTTGCCTTGAATTGGTTCATCGTTAGGATAGAGAACTTTACTGATATTTTCCGAGTGAACTTTATTATCCACCGCACCATAATAATCGCCGCGATTAAAGCGACCAAAATCAAAAGATTCACAAGCTTCTGATTTCCATAGACGCATGGTATTAGCGGTGTTAACTCGATAGCCGAGAATTGGGGTATCGTAGGGAATTCCTTTGACTACATAATCGGGAATCCAACGACTGCGATAATTACCATTTTCGTCGGTATAGGATTCGGTATAACCGCCAAATTTTACCTCTACTCCCGCTTCTGGTCGGGCAATTTCCCAGGGATTTCCATACTGTAACCACTTATCGGTTATTTCTACCTGCCAACCGTCGTGAATTTCTTGATCAAAGATACCAAATTCGTAGCGAATACCGTAACCAATAGCCGGAATTTCTAGGGTAGAAAGGGAATCAAGATAACAGGCAGCTAAACGACCTAAACCACCATTTCCTAACCCTGGTTCTTCTTCCTGGGCAATTAATTCTTCTAGTTTTAATCCCGATTCGCTGACAGCTTTCTCCACCTGTTCGTAGATACCGAGATTGATTAAATTATTGGCCAAATGGGGACCGACTAAAAATTCGGCCGAGAGATAACAAACGGTTCTGACATCTTTTTTTAGATAGGTTTGTTGGGTGGTTAACCAACGCTGCAATAAACGATCGCGGATGGTATAAGCTAAGGCCATGTAAAGATCGTTTTTGCTGGCTAATTCCGGTAATTTACCTTGAATATAGAGTAAATTATCCCTTAAAGCCCGTCGGATAGTTTCTGTGTCTAATCCTGTTCTGTCATCTTCGATGATAATCGGACAAACAAAAGTTGACTCTGGAGATGGATCCATAGGAGTGTTGTTACTAAAAATCGACTGCTCTTAGTCTAAAATAATCTGTACTCAAATTTCATCAAGAAAAGCTTAAATCTTGACTAAGATTAAGGTATAGTAATGAGAGAGTTAAGGTGATTAAATTTCAGTTACCGATAGGAAGCGAAAACAGGGGAAAGTTTGAGCAATGCGTGCTTTTGTGACGGGTGGAACGGGTTTTATCGGGGCGAATTTAGTGCGATTGCTTTTAGTCGAAGGCTACCAAGTGCGCGTCCTCGTCCGTCCCCAGAGTAATCTCAGAAATTTGCGGGGTTTAGCTCTCGAAATTGTCCGGGGTAATTTAAATGATGAGAACTTATTTAAATTAATGGTCGGATGCGAAGTTCTCTTTCATGTAGCGGCGCACTATTCTCTCTGGCAAAAGGATAGACATCAACTCTACCAAAATAATGTTTTAGGTACAAGAAATGTGCTAGAATCGGCGCATTTAGCGGGAATTGCCAGAATAGTTTATACCAGTTCTGTGGCGGCTATTGGAGTGGGTAAAAAGGGTGAAAGTGTCGATGAAACTTATCAAAGTCCCGCCCATCAATTGGTGGGTTATTATAAAAAATCAAAGTATTGGGCAGAACAGGAAGCATTGAAAGCAGTACAAAGAGGACAGGATATCGTTATAGTTAATCCTAGTACGCCGATAGGAGCCTTTGATCTTAAGCCTACACCCACTGGCGACATTATTCTCCGTTTTTTGCGGCGAAAAATGCCCGCTTATGTGAATACGGGATTAAATCTAATTGATGTGCGCGATGTGGCTTGGGGACATTTATTAGCTTTAGAAAAGGGCAGAACTGGCGAAAGATATATTTTAGGTCATCAAAACACTTCTTTAAAAACTTTGTTGACAGAATTAGCCGAAATTACTGGCAGAAATCCCCCGAAAATTGTTTTACCTTTTTGGATTCCTTTACTAATAGCTTGGTTAGATGAAAAAGTTCTTCCTGTCTTCGGAAAATCGCCCTCTATACCCCTTGATGGCGTGAAAATGTCAAAACAGTCCATGTACTACGATTCCTCGAAGGCAGTGCAAGAACTGGGCTTACCGCAATCGCCGATTAGACAAGCTTTAGCTGATGCTATCGATTGGTTTCAAACTAATGGAGACATTACTTATTAAGACTGAGTAGGAAAGGAAAAAGATGGCCTCAATTGTGCTTAGATGCTTAAGTAGTTAGGTGTTAAAAGTTGTCAGACACCCCCCTTATCAAGGTAGTAGGGTTGATTCATCGTAGGGTTGATTCATGAATCAACCCTAGGGGCAGGGGGTATCAGACGCAAAATCTATTTAATAATTCATCTAGGAAAACCTGTTCTTGCTAAAGTGACTCCAATTTTAAGTGCAATCATCCCCCCAAGAACACTGCCCAACCAATAAATTAAACCGAAAGTTAAGTTTCCCTGCTCTAAAAATTTGTTAGACTCCAAACTATAGGTAGAAAAAGTCGTATAGGAACCACAAAAACCCGTGGCAATCATCAATCCTAATTCTGGGGCAATTATACGAATATTTTCCTTAACCATAGTAAAGATATAGGCAATAATTAAACAGCCAGAAACATTGACAAAAAATGTCCCCAAAAATCCCCATTCTTGACCAAAGATACTGTCAATTAATTCTGCTATATAAAAACGACTTAAAGCCCCAAAAATAGCCCCAATTGCTACGAATAAACCATAACGACACCTGAAAAAATTCATGCTGTCTCTCCTGCCCTTAAATAGTCAATAAATTAGATAATTAACCTAGAAAAACTTGGGCAATAGCTGCCCCGATTCTCACGGCAATCAATCCGAAAATGATACTAGCAACGGCAAAAATAAGACTTAGAAAATTTTGTTGATTGCGCCAGAGTATCAGGATATCTAAACTATAGGTAGAAAAGGTGGTATAAGCTCCTAAAAATCCCGTTCTAATCATTAAATCCAGTGCGTGGGAATAAAAGGGAAAACTGGGTAAAATAGCCCCAAAAAAGCCGATAGCTAGACAGCCAGTTAAATTAATAATAAAGGTTCCAGATGGAAAGCGCAAGCCGAATTTCGCTTTTGTCCATTCGGTAATATGATAACGAGATAACGCCCCCGGAACCGCTCCTGCTACAATTGCGAAAACATCGTTCAAATCTGACATTGTTTCTGATTTTTTTGCTATCTTTGCCTAGGCTCTATGATAATTGATGCGGTTATCGATCGCATGGCCGATATTTTCAGGGGTGTTATTGTCGAGGACAACCCTCTGATTTTAAAATAGAGGTATGAAAATTCAACCGCGTAAACGTTTTGGACAACATTGGTTAAAAGATGAATCGATACTCGATCGCATCATCGGTGCTGCTAATTTACAATCAGAGGATCGGGTATTAGAAATCGGTCCGGGTACAGGCATTTTAACCCGTCGTCTTCTCGATGGCGCTCAATTGGTTGTCGCTGTGGAAATCGATCGAGATCTATGGACAATTTTAAATAAAAAATTTGGCCAACAAGATAACTTTCATCTCATCCCAGGGGACTTTCTTACCCTCAAACCCGAGCAACTGCCGCCGGTTAATAAGGTAGTGGCTAATATTCCCTATAATATCACCGGTCCGATCCTGGAAAAGCTGCTCGGTTCGATCGCCCATCCCTTCACCCCCCCTTACCAGAGTATTACCCTCTTGCTCCAGAAAGAAGTCGCCGAAAGATTAGTCGCTGTCCCCTCCACCAAAGCTTACAGCGCTCTCAGCGTTCGCATTCAATACCTTGCCGATTGTCAATGGATTTGTGATGTCCCCCGGCGAGCCTTTTCCCCACCTCCCCGGGTGGATTCGGCGGTAATTCAGCTTTTACCCCGTGTTTTCCCGAAAAATGTCAGTAATTCGGCCTTTTTGTCCACTTTAATTAGCTGGGGTTTTGCCAACCGGCGCAAAATGTTACGCAATAATCTAAAAAATTGTCTGGATAGCGATCGATTAAGCCAAATCCTGACACAATTAGAGATTAATCCCCTCGCTCGCGCCGAAGATCTCAGTTTATCGCAATGGATTGACTTGGCGGAAAAATTAGATCAATTGCCAAAATTTTAGATTTTTTTTTCTTGACAAATGCACAGTTATACCCTTCTAGCCCCCGCTAAAATTAATTTATATCTAGAAATCGTTGGCGATCGCCCTGATGGTTTCCACGAGTTAGTGATGGTGATGCAGACGGTGGCATTATGCGATCGCATCACTCTCCGGCCGAACGGATTGCAGGAATTCCGTCTCTTTTGCTCTCATCCCCTCGTCCCCCAAGATAGCAGTAATCTCGCCCATCGCGCCGCCACTTTGATGGCGAAGGAATTCCCCCGCCTCTTTGCCAATTACGGCGGCATCGATATCACCATCGAGAAACATATTCCCGTGGCTGCTGGTTTAGCGGGGGGATCCACCAACGCGGCGGCGGTGTTAGTCGGCATCGATTTAATCTGGGAATTAGGCTTAACCCGTCCGGAATTAGAAACTTTAGCGGCAAAATTGGGATCTGATACTTCCTTTTGTGTGACAGGAGGAACGGTTATCTGTACGGGAAGGGGAGAAATTCTCGATCCTATCGCTCCTCTGACCGGATTATGGGTGATTTTAGCTAAATACGATCATTTATCCGTTTCTACACCCTGGGCCTACCAAAGCTATCGGCAAAAATTTCAAGATACCTATCTGTCTTCTCCAGAGGAATTTCATCACCGTCGTCAGCAGGTGAGTTCTGGGGCTTTGGTACAAGCGATCGCCCAGAAAAAACCAGCCGCTATCGGCAAATTTATCCATAATGACCTCGAAAAGGTGGTTTTACCCGAATTTCCCCTCGTAGCCGAGTTAAGACAGGTTCTAGGGGATTTAGGCGGTTTGGGAACGATGATGTCAGGCTCTGGCCCGACGGTTTTTACTCTCTGTTCATCTCAGGAAGTGGCGGAAACTATCGTTAAAAAGGCCCGGGAAATTCTCGTCGCTCCCGATCTACAATTTTGGATAGCTCCAATCACCGATACAGGCATTCAAGTGACTTGAGAAAATTAAAATTGACCGCTTTTACCAAGATAACCAAACTCGCGGAATAATTGCCTCTCGATCGCTCATTTCTCGCCTTAAAATTTGCCAAACCTGCTGAAACCATTGTCGCACTTCACCGCTAGAATTACCCCGATAACGACACAAAAGACCATCTCCTAAAGTGCTAGTAACTCCCATCTCTCCTTCTAGGGAAAAATCTCTCACTTTCTCAATCAAATTTCTTCCCACCGGTTGACCGATATAAACTAAAGTACCGATCAGGGCGCTATCATTTAAACCGGAAAATCCCTCGATCATTTTACCACCCAACAGGAAGGAGCGATCGAGCCATAAAGGTTGTCCTGATCGCCAAATTTCCCAATTAGAATGCCATTCTCCCGCTAAAAATTTCTCGCCTCGCGCACTGCGACCAAAACGGGTAATTTCCCATCCCAACCAACTGCTATTTTCCCCTAAATCCACTCGTAAATGTTGGCGAAATACCGCACCATTAAAGATAATTGTTTCTTGGGGTAGCCATTCTAAACCAGCATTGTCATCGATTTTAATCTCGATTAATTGTTGAGCCATCTGACCATTACTCTGGTAAACTTTTCCAGCAGAAGCAGTGGTAATCAGGGCATTAGTAGCGGCTTGGAGATGAATTTTTTGTTGAAGAACATCACCCCCAACTATTCCCCCCGCCGTGTGTAAAATCACCGTATGACAAAGATTTTTTCCTTCGGGATAAAAGGGTCTTTGTACTTTTAAAGGGGCGGTAGCATAGAGGTGACTAATCTGGGTTGCGAGATTTTTTTGCGTGTAAATTAGTTCTAGGTTTCCCTGCCACATTATTTATTGATCCTCAGTCATGGTTTCTAGAAATTGCCGATAATTTTCAGGACTGAGATTAATTTTAACTTCTATTTGCTGTTCTTTATCCCTGAACAGTAAAATATATTCACTTTCTGCTTTTTTGCCAACTAGGAGAGGATTTTTTAGCTCGAATTTTTGATAAACTAGATGGGGTTTTGTCACCCGAATAACTAAACTAGGTTGGGATTGGGGATAAATATATAATTGCTCCCGTTCCCGATCTAAAATTAATTGTTTGGGTGTCATGCTTCTTTCGTCAGCAAAAGTAGATTTATGCCAATAGAGGGTAATCCCGCGAATTTGGGGCATTTGGATGCTAAACTTTTCATCAAAACCTTGCCGCTCCCAATTAATATCTTCCAGAGAGCCAGTATCGGGAATTAAACGCTGTTGCCAGAAGACTTCCTTAAGATTTAAATCTTGCCACCATTGGCTAATAATTTGGAAATTCTCCAGATTATCGGGGTTGGGATTGGCACTTTGCCAGAGGAGAGTAGTAAGCATTTTGGGGTAATTTTTGGGCTGAGAAAATCAGGATAATAGCGTTCGCTAGAGTTAAGGGATCATTAATCTCAATCATCATCGATTCTTGAGCTGCCGATGAGGCCATGATATTAACTCTTGATCGCATTTTTATTTTATCCTAAATTATCGAGGGAAAAACTGCTAAAAAATGCGATTTTGTCTCCCTGTGAGCTGCCGTGACGATCTTTTGAGTCTGATTAAGAGGCTGTTTGGTTGACGGGAGGAGAGGAAAATTATTCCTGTGACATATAGTCCGTGGACTTATCGTCCACTAAGAACGATTATAGACTTTATGGAAAAATCAAAAGCAGTAATTTTAAGGGCATTGGGGTTAATGATCCGAGAGCATAGAGCAGCTTTAGGCATATCACAAGAAGAACTAGGGCTACGTTGCCATCTTGATCGTACCTATATATCTGGACTAGAGCGAGGAGTAAGAAATCCTTCTCTTACCGCTCTTGTCACTCTGGCGAAGGGATTAAACATAACTGTATCCCAATTACTGGAAAATTTAGAGATAGAAATAGAGAAACCGGAATGAGTTCTGATTTAGTAGAAGCTCTAAAAGCAAAGTTTAAAAAGGGTTCATCACAGTACAAAGTTTTCGAGTTATTATCAGATCGAGCTTGGCATTGTCGTACCTGTGAAGGGAAAAAAATAGCATCGGAGCAATATGCTGGCGGCGGTGGTATCCAAGGATTAGAGCGTGGAAATAGGAGCGGTCGCCAGGGGCTAGTAATAGAAACAAAACGGGAATACTGTCCAATTTGTCAGAAAACAACAACTTGGGATCGATGGACTGGAGAGATGCGAGCGGCGAATGCCTCCGCCAACATACCGCCTCAATTATTAGCTAGAATTTTGGAGTTTTATCGATATAAAGATGTGATTGAAAACAGAATCAGACAGTCACATGAACTGGTTATTGACCATCGTTTTCCTATGGAACGTTGGGGGATAAGTGAACCAAGTCATGATGTCAATATGAGTGTAGCTGAGATGAGAAACAAGTTTCAACTTCTCAAAAAAGATAGTGCGGGAAATCATAATTTATTAAAGTCAAGAAGTTGTGAAAAATGTATTAAAACTGGTAAGCGAGGAACACCAATGGATATCAGATTTTGGTATTCCGGTGGAGAGAACTGGCCGGAAAATATTCCTCAATCTGGAGCAGAAGCAGAACAGGGCTGTGTAGGTTGCGGTTGGTATGATTTTGAAACATGGCGTAATTCTCTTAATATCAAATTGACTGAAGAGCCGTGATTTATCTTGCCACCTCTCCAATATTTTTATTACCTGTAGCTATGAGATTTAAGTAGGGAATAAGAGCATAGCCAATACACTCTGCCAAACGTGGAGGTACGGCATTTCCAATTTGCCACATCGCTTTTTTCATTGTTCCTTCAAAAATAAAGGAATCGGGAAAAGTTTGTAATCTAGCCATTTCTCTGGCTGAAATAACCCGATTTAAATAGGGATGGATATGAGTACCGCCATGATTTTCTTTAATTGTCATACTTGGCTTACCCCGATACTGTCGTTTGAAGGCATCAACATAAGTTTCATATAAGGAACCCCCGGGAGGAACTTGAGCTATTCTGGCCATATATTCGGGGGAGTGACGAGTCCATTCGTGATTGATAGTGGGAAGAGGTTCATAAGCAGGTAAATCGCAGATAGCGGCTTCAATCGGTTGGTATTTCTCTGGTACTAATTGAGGACTTGGATAAGGATTTGGCATCCCAAATCTATTAGCTATAAAAATAGCTCTTGGTCTTATTTGAGGAACGCCATAGGCGGCAGATTCAAGAATTGCTATGGAAATATTTCTATAGCCAATACTTTGAAAAGCCTCCAGAATATTTTGCTTAATTTCTCCTTTTTTTATTGTTAGAATACCGGGTACATTCTCCATGACAACGTACCAAGGCTGTATTTCAGAAACAAGGCGGATAAATTCTTGAAAGAGATGATTCCGTGGATCATTAGCATCTCGTTTTCCAGCAACGGAAAATCCTTGACATGGTGGCCCGCCCACCACAAGATGAATGAATGGATTGCCAATTTTGCCCAACCATTCTTGAGTATTAAAATCATGTATATCACCACAAAAATGATGACAATTTGGAAAATTCTTTTGATGGGTTGCTGAGGCGATCGGGCTAATTTCTGCACTGGCTACAGGGTTAAAACCTGCTTGCAATAAACCTTGGGTTATACCGCCCGCACCGGAGAATAGATCGATAAAATTATAGCTATTGAGAGGCTTAAGCGGAACGTTAACATCAACTAGGACTTGATAGGGATCACGCTTTACCGTGGCCAGTTCGCGCTGAATTCTTTCGTAACGACCTAACTTGGCTTTTTTCTGTTTCCTTACCGCCTGACTTGGTTGATTATCTGGAAATAATGACAATTGCAAATCCATTACTTTAAGAACAAATGGCCTACATGATAATATTGTGACAGATAGTCCACAAAGTGTCAAGATCGGGCCGGAATGAGGGAAGAGACTTTCGGCCAAAGTTTCAGCGCCGCCTCAAACCCCAAAAAAGAGGGATTTTATGGTAAAATAGTCGTACAAATGGGCATATTCTGCACATCAAAAGGGTAAAAACCCGATTTTTAGCGAATTTACTCACAAAAACGCTTTTTTTGCCTTGTTATTGGAGTTAACCCCCCTATGACCGCCGCCCAGGATCATGTCGTCCCCACAGACTTAAGCAATGAAATGTCCCGTTCCTACCTAGAATACGCCATGAGCGTCATCGTTGGGCGAGCCTTGCCCGACGCTAGGGACGGACTGAAACCCGTACACCGGCGCATTCTTTATGCGATGTACGAACTAGGATTAACCCCCGATCGCCCCTTCCGGAAATGCGCTAGAGTCGTCGGGGAAGTATTAGGAAAATACCACCCCCACGGGGATACTGCTGTTTACGATGCTCTCGTCCGCATGGCCCAGGATTTCTCCATGCGCGATCCCCTGATTAACGGTCATGGTAACTTCGGATCGATCGATAACGATCCCCCGGCAGCCATGCGTTATACCGAGTGTCGTCTGCACACCCTGGCCACCAACGCCCTACTACAGGATATCGAGTCAGAAACCGTCGATTTCGCCGATAACTTCGATGGTTCCCAACAGGAACCCGTGGTTTTACCCTCTAGAGTCCCACAACTGCTAATTAATGGCTCATCGGGTATCGCCGTCGGTATGGCCACCAATATCCCCCCCCACAACCTGGCCGAGATTATCGATGGAACCGTTGCCCTCATCCATAACCCCGATCTCACCGATACGGAATTACAGCGTTATATCCCAGGTCCAGATTTTCCCACCGGGGGGCATATCCTTGGCAGAGACGGTATTCAGGAAGCTTACACCACCGGCCGCGGTTCTATTACCCTGCGGGGAGTCGCCTCCTTTGAAACCATCGAACAAAGGGGAAGACCCGATCGAGATGCTATTATCATCACCGAACTGCCCTATCAAACCAATAAAGCGGCATTAATCGAAAAAATCGCCGATTTGGTCAATGATCGCAAAATAGACGGTATTTCCGATGTGCGGGACGAAAGCGATCGCGACGGCATCCGGGTGGTGATCGAACTGAAACGAGATGCCTATCCCCGCGTCGTCCTCAACAATCTTTATAAACAAACGCCCCTCCAGTCGAATTTTGGGGCGAATATGTTGGCATTAGTCGATAATGAACCGAGATTACTGACCTTAAGGGAGTTTCTCCGCGTTTTCCTCGATTTTCGGGTAGAAGTGATCACCCGTCGTACCCGTTATGAACTCCGCAAGGCCGAGGAAAGGGATCATATCCTTCAGGGTTTACTAATTGCCCTCGCTAGTCTCGATGCAGTCATTGCCCTGATTCGCAGTGCTGCCGACACAGCTGGTGCAAAAGAGGGATTAGTGCAGAATTTTGGCCTCTCAGAGGTGCAAGCGGACGCAATCCTACAAATGCAGCTGCGACGGTTAACCGCCCTAGAATCGGAGAAAATTCAGCAAGAACACGGGGAATTACTGACAAAAATCGGCGATCTTCAGGATATTTTAGCCAGAAAAGAACGGATCGACAGCATTATCGAGGAAGAACTGCAACAGATCAAAACGATTCACGCTACCCCCCGTCGCAGTCATATTGAACAACGGGAAGGAGAAATCGCCGAAACTGACTTGATTGCCAACGAACAGGCCTTAATTCTCGTCACCGAACAGGGTTACATCAAAAGAATGCCCGTTAATACCTTTGAGTCCCAAAATCGGGCGACAAGGGGCAAAGCTGGCGCGAAAATGAAAGAAGACGACGGCATCGATCACTTTATCACCTGCCGCGATCATGATAGCGTCCTCTTTTTCACCGATCGCGGGGTTGTCTATAGTCTCAACGCCTATCATATCCCCACCGGTTCCCGTACCGCTCGCGGGGTTCCGATCGTGCAACTGTTAGAGATTCCCAAAGGGGAGAAAATCACCTCGGTGGTGGCAGTCAGCGAGTTCAGCGAGGATAATTACCTGATTATGCTCACACAAAAGGGATTTATCAAGAAAACCGCCCTCGCTGCCTTTAGTAATATTCGATCGAACGGTTTAATCGCCATTTCTCTCGAAGACGGTGATCAACTACGTTGGGTTCGCTTGGCTAAAGAGGAAGATAGCGTCATTATCGGTTCTCGTCAGGGGATGGCAATTCATTTTAAGGCCGATGGTCAACAATTGCGATCCCTGGGCAGGGCAACTAAGGGCGTAAAATCGATGAAATTGCGCTCAGGTGACGAATTAATCAGTATGGACATCCTGCCTAGTCAAATTGTCGCCCAAATCGCTGAATCTAACGAAGAAGAAACCGAGGACGAAAGCGAAGAAATTAACCCCGAAGTGGCTAATAATGGCCCCTGGGTGTTAGCGATTACCATGGCAGGACTAGGAAAACGGGTTCCCGTTACCCTCCTCCGGCTACAAAATCGGGCGGGATTAGGAGTCAGAGTGATTAAATTCCGCAAAAAGAACGATAAATTAGCGGCTCTGCACGTTGTTAACCCCAACGAGGAATTTATGATTATCACCGAAAGGGGTATTATCATCCGTCAATCCGTCGATGCTATTACTCCCCAATCGCGATCGGCCGGAGGTATCCGGGTACAAAAACTCGATGAGGACGATGCGATCGCTGCTGTCGCCCTAGTTCCCCCTAGTGATGCGGAGGAATCTGAAGACAGTTAGATTTGCAGGGAAGTGGGGTGTGACCCCCCCAACCCCCCCGACATCGGGGGGGTGTGGGGTGTGGGGTGTGGGGAAGTGGGGAAGTGGGGAAATTGAACTAAAACCCCAAAACCCCAAAACCCCAAAACCCCAAAACCCCAAAACCTAAAACCTTCCTGCTGCCTTCGTTAAAATTTGGGGTTAAAACTGAAAAAAGTGCATTAATTGGGAGATTTCCTGAGCGTCTAAGGATAAACGCCCTTTAAAATCCACAATATTCTTAAATAATCCCTGTTCTTCTCTATTTTTAATAATGGCAGCTGCTAAATTATCGCTGATCAGGGGTAGGGTGGTTAACTGCTCGATCGAAGCGGTGTTAGGATTGATTTTAGGGGGTGCGAGGAGACTTTCTGGGCTATAATAGGCAAATTCTAGAATCGGTTCCCAAGCTTTCAATCTAGCCACAGGAACACTCAAAGCAGCCGCTAGATCTTCAAGACAAAGCAATTCTACCCCCATACCCAGCAATTCCACCAACATCCGCGCTTGATGGATGGATATCCCCGGCAATCGCAGCCAATCATCCACACCCGCTTGACTGACATTAATTTTAATCCCCAATTGCGCCGCCATAGCGATCTCATCGAGGGAACGAAAGCGATAATAGGGATCATTGCTAATTTTGGCTTTTAAAGGGTTAAAAGTGCGTCCTAACCAGTTTTGCGGTGTCATTGTAGTAATTGTCGCCGTTTTTCTTCAAATTCGTACTCAGAAATTAATCCTTCTTGCCGGAGGCGCTCTAATTCCCTTAAAGCTGCCCCGATCGCCTCTACTTGTTTAGGCTCTAAACTGGGGACAGTGGCAGCAGCGGCAATGGGCAAATAGTTAGCCAAAAATTGGTTATCTTGGATTAAATACCACACTGCATCGATCGCGCAAGCCACCCGGGGAATCGGAGTTTGCCAAAGAAGAAGATAGATAATTCCCCAGAGAGGTTGACCGAGATAGAATTTATGAATACCAGCGATAGGAAAGGGTAAAGCGAGAATACTACCGATAAAAGCCAAAAAAATCGCTAATTTACGGCTTTTGGGCTTACTTAATAATTTTTCCACCGGAAGCATGACACCTGTTCGAGATTGATTTTAGCCTGATCTGAACCTTCTATTGTGAACTACTCTCAAGATCGTTGAGAGCTTCCTATTTCACGGGGGATTGCCTCAAGACGGACTTACGCCCAGATTTTGGTCTTATATCCCCTCTATAGGCAGTATCGCTAGTTCCTAACGACAATATCCGTAAGCTTTCATCTCGAATATTTATTGCCGCATTTATGTCACGATCATGGGTTGTTTTGCAATGCTCACAAGTCCATATTCTAACATCAAGGGATAAACTACCCACTTGATTTAGACAGACATTACAAGTTTTAGAACTAGGGAAAAACCTATCAACTTCGATATAAGTTTTTCCTTGCCATTCTGCTTTGTATTTAAGCATTGTACAAAACATTCCCCAACTACAATCACTAATAGCCTTAGCTAAATTATGATTGCGTACCATGCCTTTAACATTGAGATTTTCTACCGCAATAACTTGGTTTTCGTTAACTATCTTACGGGATAGCTTGTGGAGAAAATCCTCACGACATCTTGAGATTTTAGAGTGAAC
>VYKR01000091.1_pt1 | contig 19403 bp, 16 predicted proteins | sample 5109561 | NCBI WGS metagenome assembly VYKR01 (sample SAMN12291799, study PRJNA351875) | freshwater metagenome | isolation source: freshwater lake | place: USA: Michigan, Ford Lake | collected 2015-08-15
AGGCGCCCCGGCGTCCAGGTCGACGGCGGCACGCACCCGATACAGGCCGTCGAGGCGACGGCCTCGTCCTCGCGCTCGACCGGCGCCGACCCGTGATGCGACGAAGCCGCCGCCGCATGATGCCCCGCGGCTCGCGCATGGCACGCCGCCGTCGCGGCCGGAGCCACGAACATCAGCGCCAAGAGGAACAGGATCAGCCGGGCGAGCATGGGTGGCGATCTAAGCTACTGACCATCAAACGCAATGCAGACCCGACTGCCACCACCCAAAGCGCTTCCCCGGCGAAGGCCGGGGCCCAGCCGCGGTGCGCGGAACCGACGCCGCAACCGACTCACCTCTGGCCGCACGGCTGGGCCCCGGCCTGCGCCGGGGAAGTCACCTGGGACGCCTGATTACCCCTCAAACATTGAACCGGAACAGCATCACGTCGCCGTCCTGCACCACGTATTCCTTGCCCTCCTGGCGCAGCTTGCCCGCGTCGCGCGCGCCCGCTTCGCCGCCCAGCCGCACGAAATCGTCGAACGCCGTCGTCTCCGCCCGGATGAATCCGCGCTCGAAATCCGAATGGATCGCGCCGGCCGCCTGCGGTGCCTTGGCGCCCACGTCCACCGTCCAGGCGCGCGCTTCCTTCGGCCCGACCGTGAAGAAGGTCAGCAGCCCCAGCAGCTTATACCCCGCCCGGATCACGCGGGCGAGGCCGGTCTCGGTGAGCCCCAATTCGGCCAGGAACTCGCCCCGATCCTCCGGCGGCATGGTGGCGATCTCCGCCTCGATCGCCGCAGACACGACCACCGCCTCCGCACCCTCCGCCTTGGCCTTGGCGAAAATGCGTGCCGAATGCGCGTTGCCCTCCGCCGCCTCCGCCTCGCCGACATTGCAGACGTAGAGCACGGGCTTGGCGGTCAGCAGCTGCGCCTGCTGGAACAGCCGCTCCTCCTCCGGATCGGCGGGGACGGTCAGCCGGGCGGGCTTGCCCTCGCGCAGCAGGTCCAGCGCGCGACCGAGCACGGCGGCCGCCGCCTTGGCCTCCTTGTCACCCTGCTGGCCCTTCTTGACCAGCGCCGGGACGCGCTTCTCCAGCGACTCCAGGTCGGCCAGCATCAGCTCGGTCTCGACCGTCTCGGCGTCGGCGACGGGGTCGACCTTGCCCTCGACATGCGTGACGTCGCCGTCCTCGAAACAGCGCAGCACATGGACGATCGCGTCGACCTCGCGGATGTTGCCCAGGAACTGGTTGCCCAACCCCTCGCCCTTGGACGCGCCGCGCACCAGCCCGGCGATGTCGACGAAACCCAGCTGCGTCTCGATCACCTTGGCCGAATTCGCGATCCGCGCCAGCTCCTGCAACCGCTCGTCGGGGACCGCGACGTTGCCGACATTGGGCTCGATCGTGCAGAAGGGATAGTTGGCGGCCTGCGCGGCCGCGGTCTCGGTAAGCGCGTTGAAGAGCGTCGACTTGCCGACGTTCGGCAAGCCGACGATGCCGCAGCGGAAACCCATATAACTCGTTCCTGGATAGGGGATTGTCGCGCACGCCCTAGGCCCAAGCCGCGTCGTTCGCCACCCCGGCGGCTTTTCGACCCAGCGGCTTTTCGATGACGCCGATTGAACTTGCGCGGCGGCTCGCCTGTTGAGCCGCCATGCCCGACATCGATCCGCTCGCAACCGTGAAACAGGCCGCCGACGCGGTCGAGCGCGTCGACCTCGTCGTGACGGAGGCGATCGACACCCAGCGCGACCGCCCGCTCGTCAAGGTCGCCGGTTTCCTGAGCGAGATCGGCGACCAGCCCCCCTTACGCGCGCTGACGCTCGGCGCGGCGGCGGTCGGGCTCTGGCGGCGCGACCCGCGGTTGACGCGCGTCGGCCTGCGCATGTTCCTGGCCCATTCGCTCGCAACCGGCGTCAAGACGCTGGTAAAGCGCTCGGTCGACCGCACCCGTCCCGACCACGCGCTCGACAACCGCTACCGGATGGAGCGCGGCGACAGCCACCGCCACGAATTGTCCTCCTTCCCCTCGGGCCATACCGCCGGAGCGCTTGCGGTGACGCAGGCGCTGGCCCGCGACTATCCCGGCTCGCGCGCGGCGGGGCTCGCCGCGACCACCGCGATCGCCGCCATCCAGGTGCCGCGCGCCAAGCATTTCGTCAGCGACCTCGTCGCGGGCGCGGCGATCGGCTGGGCGGCCGAACAGGTCAGCTCGCGCCTGCTCGACTGGGCGGAGGAGAAGCTCGCTACCAGCGATAGTTGAACGACACGCTGATCCGCTCGTCCCGGCCACGGTGCGGCAGGACGTCGTGCCGCAGCCAGCTTTCCCACAACAGCACGTCCCCCGGCGCTGGCGCGACAGTGCGGAACCCGCGCATCGCGTCGGGCGCATCGGCGAGACGGGGAGGGGCCGCCATCATCAGCCCCAGCCGTGGATCCTCGAACCGGATCGCCCCCGATCCCTCCGGCAGCGCGAGATAGAGCGTGCCCGACACGACGCTGTGCGGATGAATATGCGCGCCGTGGTGCCCGCCCGGTTTCAGCAGATTGACCCACAGGCTGTCGAGCTTGAGCTTGCGCCCGCCCAGATCGAACGCGCACGCCGCCGCGAAGCGCGCGACATGCCGGTCGAGATGCCGCTTCAGGTCGGCAAAGGCGGGATCGCGCCGGGGCAGGTCGTCGAGCGAGGCGTAGGAGGTATAACCGCGATAGCCATGCTCGCGGCACCAGCGCCGCCCGGCCCCATCGTCCCGCGCCAGCGCGCGGACCGAATGCTCCAACTCGGCCACGAGCGCGTCGTCGCCGAGCGCGACCTGATCCAACAGGGTGGGAAAGAGCGCCGCGATCGTCATCCGCGCGCCCAAGCACGCCGGAGGCGGACGCGCAACGCCGCCCGGCTGACCGTTTGAGAGAAGCCAGTCGGGCGCCGGTTCGTCAGGTGCCCGTCAGTCAGGCGGGGGAGCGCAGCGCGATGCTCGCCCGCACCATGGCGGCGGTAATGAACCGCGCCGCGCCCGCATCGGCCAGCGCGCCAAGCGACGCCTGCGCCGCGCCCAGCCGGTCCGCGCGCACCAGCCGCCAGATGCCCAGCCACACCGCCTCAGTCTCCGAAACGCGCGCCTGGCACGGCCGCTCAAACACCAAAGTGCCCGTCGATCCCTCGTCCAACGCGCGCATCGCCGCATCGAACGCCACCGACCCGCCGCCCAGCGCATCCGCCGCCTCGGGCGTACCCACGCCCACCATCGTCAACTGATGCACCCAGGCCCGCGTCGCGCCGAGCAGCGCCCGGTCGACGGGGGGGAGGTCGGAAACGAGACGGTCGATCAGATCATACATGGCAGGCGACACCCGCTAATGAGAATGCCTCTCACTAACTGGTAAGAACCGGACCGTCAATGCGCGCCGGGCGGCGGATCTGATCCTCGGAGAAGCAAACCCCACCAGCCGCATCTCACACGCGTCGTGACGTGAGCCGCCATTGCCCAATCGCACCCCTGCGCCTCCCCGGCGTAGGCCGGGGCCCAGCCGCTGTGCGCCCACGAACGCTGGTCGGATACGCCACAGGCCTCCCGGCGCGGATCAGGGTCAGTGGCCGTGCACGCACGGGTGCCGGCTTTACATCCCACACGCCTCCCCGGCACATGCGCAACCCCAGCTAATATGCGCCCTGGAAGGCATGACGCGTCACACGTCTTCCCAGCTCAGGCTGGGGTTCAGCCGCTGGGCGCTCACGGACGCCGGCAGGATACGCCACAGGTTTTGTGAGCACAGGTTGCGATGTCGGCGGCTGTGCGCTCGAGGACGTCGGCCGGACACTCCAACCATGCCTCCCCGCCACATGCCGGACCCTGCCCGATGTGCTTCTTGGAACGTGGGACAACACTCAACACGCCTCCCCGGCGCAGGCCGGGGCCCAGCCGCTGTACCCTGACGAACCCGGGCCGGTTAACGCCACAACGGCTAGGCCCCGGCCTACGCCGGGCGAGGGGAGTAGCCGGAGCCGTCGCGGATCACGGACCAGCATCCAGTCGTTTAGATCAACCAACTTATCCTCGCCGAAACGACAAAGGCCGGACGCGAGCCAAAACCCACGCCCAGCCCCAAGCCGTCCGTAACCCCCGAACGCTTACGCGTCGGCGCGCTCGTAATGGCCGCACCAGTCATTGGCTTCGACCTTGGGCCACACGCCGTGGCTGTCGGCGCTCGGCTGACTGATCGGCGGGTTGTACCGGCACAGACCCAGCGACGCGCCCGTCTGCTCGGTCGACGCGGTGTCGAAGTAACGGCATTTGCCGCAAGCGGCGGTTCCAGCGGTGGTCAGGCCCATGATACGCTCCCAGATCGTTCGGTAGTTGTCGTTGAGAACGGAACTAACGCCCAAGAGTTCCGGAAACAATAACAAACAACTCTTGCGAACAACTCTCACTCATCATGCGAACAACTCGCAATCGCCGCGCGTATCCCAAGTATTGCGACTGACTATCATTCCTAAGCCTGCAATCGCAACGCGACCTCGTTCATGAAGCGCGCGTCGTCGCCCGCCGCCAGCAACGCCGTCGCCGCCGCCACCGCGCCCAGCATGTCGGCAAGCGGGTCCAGCTCCGCCTTGGCATAGGACCCCAGCACGTATCCGTTGACCCGGTCCTTGTGCCCGGGATGGCCGATGCCGATCCGCACGCGGCGGTATTCCGGCCCGAGATACCGGTCGGTCGACCGCAGGCCGTTATGCCCGGCCGCCCCGCCGCCGCGCTTCACCTTGACCTTGAACGGGGCGAGATCGAGCTCGTCATGGAACACCGTCAGCGCGTCGACGGGTAGCTTGAAGAAGCGCAGCGCCTCGGCGACCGCGCGCCCGCTTTCGTTCATGAAGGTCGCGGGCTTGAGCAGCAGGACCTTGTCGCTCCCGATCCGCCCCTCGCGCGTCCAGCCACTGAACTGCTTGCGCACCGGCCCGAAGCCGTGTGTCTCGGCGATCGCGTCGGCCGCCATGAACCCGACATTGTGCCGGTGCATCGCATATTCGGGTCCCGGATTGCCGAGCCCCACCCAGATCTGCATCGCCGATACTCCCGAAACGAGAAGGGGCGGGGAGGCGTCGCCGCCACCCCGCCCCGAACGCGAACCGTTGGTGGTCCAGACCAGCCCTTAAGCGGGCGTGTCCGTCTCCGGCTCGTCGCTGTTGGTGCTCGTGTCGAGCGCCTCGTCCAGCGTCGGCACGCCCGCCTCGATATCGGCGGCGTTGTCGGCGGCGGTCGGCACCGTCGGCGGAACGATCGTCGCGATCGCGAAGTCGCGGTCGGTGATCGCGGGCTTGGCCCCGCCCGGCAGCGTCACGTCGGAGATGTGAATCGAATCGCCCACCTGACGCCCCGCCAGCGAGATCGCGATCTCGCTCGGGATGTCGGCCGCGTCGACGATCAGCTCGACCTCGTGGCGCGTGATGTTCAGTACGCCGCCGGCCTTCAGCCCCGCGCACTTGTCCTCGTCGGTGAAGACGACCGGCACCGCGACCGTCACCGCGCTGTGCTCGCCGATGCGCAGGAAGTCGACATGGACCGGCCGGTCGGTGACCGGGTGGAACGACACGTCCTTGGGCAGCGCGCGAACGGCCTGTCCGCCGATGCCTTCGATCATGACGACCGAGTTCATGAAATGGCCCGTCGCCAGCGCCTTGGTGAGTTCCTTGGCCTCGAGATGGATCGAGGTCGGCTCCTGGTTCTGGCCGTAGATCACGGCGGGGACGCGGCCGTCACGACGCAGCGCCCGGGAGGCTCCCTTGCCAACCCGGTCACGCGTCTCGGCTGCGAGCGTCAGTTGGTCGCTCATGCTGGTACTCCGAGAAAGGTGTCTGTTCTTCCGCCCACGCCTCCAGGGATGACCATGCGGCGGAAGCGCGGGCCACTAGCCCAGCGACCCGCGAATCGCAAGGATCGGCTCAGTACCGGACCCGCTTCGCCCTCAGCCCGCGCGCGGCGAGCTGCGCCTGCACCGCCTCGGCGCCCGCCAGATGCCCCGCGCCGACCGCGACGAAGACCGTCCCCGGCGTCGCCATCCGCTCGTCGATCCACCCGGCCCATCGCTTGTTGCGATCGGTCAGCAGCACCCGCGCCAGCTCCGGCGACTCCTTCAGATTGTCGTTCAGCACCGCCGCCAGCGCCGCCGGATCGCCCTTCGACCAGCTCGCGACCATCCGCTCCATCTCGCGCGGCAGCGTCGGCAGTTCGTCGACGCTCTCGGTCAGGAACCTGACTTGCGCCGGCATCGACAGCCCGTCGAAGAAGCCCAGCTGCTGCTCGGCGGTCTCCAGCCCGATCACCGCCTTACCGGTCACCGCCGCCGCGCCCGCCAGCACCTTCTCCGGCCCGTTCGCCGCCTGGTAGCCGAGCTTCCCCAGCGGCGTCGTCGTCGCCGACACCGCCGCCAGCCACGGCTTCATGCGGTCATAGGCCGCTTGGGGCAGCCCGGCCTCGCCCAGCGCCTTGGCGACCGCCGCGCGCTTCTCGGCGGGCAGCCGCTCGGTCAGCGTCGGCCCGCCGGTCACGATCCCCTTGGCTACCACCAGGTCGCGCATCGCCGCCGGATCGGGCTCGACCATCTCGAGGACCAGCGTGTCCGATCGGTCGAACGCCGCCTTCACCGCCTCGTCAAACCAGGTGAGGCCGGGCTTCAGGACATGCATCGTCCCGAACAGATACACGGTCGTGTCCGCGTCCTTCACCACCCACAGAGCGGGATCGGCGTCGTTCGCCGCGACGCCCCGCGACGGCGCCTTTTGCGCGCAGGCGGGGAGGGCGAGGAGCAGCGCGGCGGCGCTCGCGGCGAGGCGGAACGGCTTGAACATGGAACGCGGAAACCTCGATGGCTGGGGCGCGCCGGCCATACCGCCTGCGCCCACGGCTCGCCAGCTTGATTCCCGGACAGGCACCTGCCATCGCCCCGCACCGTGACTGCCGCCCCGCTCTCCTTCCAGGACATGATCCTGTGTCTGCACCGCTATTGGAGCGACCGCGGCTGCCTCATCCTCCAGCCCTATGACATGGAGATGGGGGCGGGGACGTTCCACACCGCGACGACGCTGCGCGCGCTCGGCCCCGACCCGTGGAACGCAGCCTTTGTCCAGCCCTGCCGCCGTCCCACCGACGGCCGCTACGGCGAAAACCCGAACCGGCTCCAGCATTACTACCAATACCAGGTCATCCTGAAGCCCAGCCCGCCCGACCTCCAGGAACTCTATCTGGGCAGCCTGGCCGCGATCGGCATCGACCCGCTCCTCCACGACATCCGCTTCGTCGAGGACGATTGGGAGAGCCCGACGCTCGGCGCCTGGGGCCTGGGCTGGGAGGTCTGGTGCGACGGAATGGAGGTGACGCAGTTCACCTATTTCCAGCAGATGGGCGGCTTCGACTGTCTCCCCGTCTCGGGCGAGCTCACCTACGGTCTCGAGCGGCTGGCCATGTACATCCAGAATGTCGACAGCGTGTACGACCTCCGGTTCAATGACGCGGGTGTCAGCTACGGCGACGTGTTCCACCGCAACGAGGTCGAGATGTCGACCTGGAACTTCGAGGTCGCCGACACCGAGACGCTGTTCGACCAGTTCCGCAAGGCCGCCGCCGAGTCCGAGAACTGCCTGACCCGCGACGTGCCGCTGCCGATCCCCGCCTATGAACAGGCGATCAAGGCCAGCCACACCTTCAACCTCCTCCAGGCTCGCGGCGTCATCTCGGTCGCCGAGCGCCAGGCCTATATCGGTCGCGTCCGCGACCTCGCCAAAGGCGCCTGCGCCGCCTGGATGCACAAGAACGGATGGGCGTCGTGACGACCTTTGGCAACGACCGGTCCACCGCCGCCTTCTCCACCAACCGTCATCCCAGCGAAGGCTGGGATCTCGTTGTGAGCGTACACCCATCCTCGGACAGAGACCCCAGCCTTCGCTGGGGTGACGGAATGGGGCGGTGCGACCGCTGATGCCCGACTTCCTTCTCGAACTCCGCTCCGAAGAAATCCCCGCCCGGATGCAGGCCAAGGCGCGGGACGACCTCCAGCGCCTGTTCACCGCCGAGCTGGCCGCGGCCGGCGTCACGGCCGGCGCGATCGTCACCTACGCCACGCCGCGCCGCCTCGCGCTGATCGCCCGCGACTTGCCAACCGAGACCGCCGCGTCGAGCGAGGAGGTGAAGGGCCCGCGCGCGTCGGCGCCACCCCAGGCGCTCGAAGGCTTTCTCCGCAAGACCGGCCTGACCCGCGACCAGCTCGTCGAGCGTGACGGCATCCTCTACGCCGTCACCGAAAAGCCCGGCCGCGCCGTGCTCGACCTGCTGGCCCAGGCGATCCCCGCGATCGTCCGCGCGTTCCCCTGGCCGAAATCGATGCGCTGGGGTGCCGCCTCCACCACCACCGAGTCGCTCCGCTGGGTCCGCCCGCTCCAGGGGATCGTCGCGTTGTTCGGCGAGGACATCGTTCAATGCCAGGTCGCGGGCGTCCCGGCCGGCGCGGCGACGGTCGGCCACCGCTTCCACCACCCCGGCCCGATCACGCTCCACGGCGCCGACGATTATGTCGAGAAGCTGCGCGCCTGCCACGTCATCGTCGACCCCGCCGAGCGCGCCCAGATCATCGCCCTCGGCGCGACGCTCGCCGCGCAAAAGGCGGGGCTGACCCTGGTCCGCGACGAGGGCCTGCTCGCCGAGAATGCCGGCCTGACCGAATGGCCCGTCCCGCTGCTCGGTCGCTTCGACGAGGCGTATCTCGACGTACCCCCCGAGGTCATCCAGCTGACCGCGAGGGTGAACCAGAAATACTTCGTCTGCACGTCCAATCCTCCCCGGGACGGGGAGGGGGACCGCTCGCCCCCTTGGGCGAGTGGTGGAGGGGGCTCCGCAACCGGCGCCCTGGCCAACGCCTTTATCTGCACCGCCAACATCGACGCCGACGACGACGGCGAGCGCATCGTCGAGGGCAATCGCAAGGTCCTCGCCGCCCGCCTGTCCGACGCCCGCTTCTTCTACGACCAGGACCTGAAGGTCCCACTCGAGGAACAGGCGAGGAAGCTCGACCGCATCGTCTTCCACGAAAAGCTCGGCACCGTGGCCGACAAGGTCGACCGCGTCGCCAAGCTCGCCCGCTGGCTGGTCGAGGAGGGGATCGTCGGGGGTTCGCCTCCTGTCCCCGCAACCAACCCTAGTCAGCCCCAATCCGTCACCCCAGCGAAGGCTGGGGTCTCGTTGGGAGTGGAGGCTCCCACCGACCCAGAGACCCCAGCCTTCGCTGGGGTGACGGAGGGCGGCGCGGAGACGACGTCCATCACCGACCGCAACTACCTCGCCGACCTAGCCGAACGCGCCGCGCGCCTGTGCAAGGCCGACCTCGTCACCGGCATGGTCGGCGAGTTCCCCGAGCTCCAGGGCCTGATGGGCGGCTATTACGCCGCCGCCCAAGGCGAGCACCCCGCCGTCGCCGAGGCGCTCCGTGACCACTACAGACCGGTAGGGCAGGGCGACGCCGTCCCGACTGCTCCAGTGACGGTCGCGGTGAGTTTGGCAGACAAGCTCGATACCTTAGCGGGCTTCTTTATCGCTGATGAGCGACCTACCGGCTCAAAGGACCCATTCGCTTTGCGGAGGGCTGGCATAGCGATTGCTAGTCTTACTCTCGCCAATACACTTCGGTATTCGGTAACTGCGGTATATACGCAATCGATGTTCGGCGTGCTCGAACAGCATTACGATGATGAACGACATGCAGCTGTTGCAGAACTAGCGCCAGTCCTTCGTCGTGTGACTAGCGATACCTCTGCTCGGATCCTAGGTGAAGTCTTTCCGAGGTATGAACTTTCGAGTGATCCGGAAGCAATCCTTCCTGTACAGCAGTCTGATCGGAATAACGCAGCTCGACTTATTCATTTGCAGAATTTCATGCTCGACCGTCTCAAGGTCCAGCAACGCGAAGCCGGCGTCCGCCACGACCTGATCGACGCGGTCTTCGCGCTCGGCGGCGAGGACGATCTCGTCCGCCTCCTCGCCCGTGTCCGCGCACTCCAGGGCTTTGTCGGGACGGAGGATGGCGCGAACCTCCTCGCCGGCTACAAGCGCGCCGCCAACATCCTGAAGAAGGAAGGATGGGCCACCCCGACCGCCGCCCCCGCGCAACAACCCGTCACCCCAGCGAAGGCTGGGGTCTCGTTGGGAGTGGAGGCTTCCACCGACCCGGAGACCCCAGCCTTCGCTGGGGTGACGCAAGTCGCGGGGCGCACGCGGGAACCCCTGTCCTACACGCCCGAACCGGAGGAGGCTCACCTCGCGATCGCCCTCGACTCGGCCGAGCCGATGGCGACCGCCGCGATCGGTGCCGAGGATTTCGAGGGGGCGATGACCGCGCTCGCCTCGCTCCGCGCGCCCATCGACGCGTTCTTTGACAAGGTGACGGTGAACGACCCCGACCCGGCCAAGCGCGAGGCGCGGCTCCGGCTGCTCGCGCGCGTTCGTGACGCGGTCCACTCGGTCGCCGACTTCTCGCGCATCGAAGGATGAGTCGGCGAGCGTCACTAGGCTGTACTTAGTGTGTTTTCGCGCTCGCGGGCTGGGCAAGGAAAAGCGTTCACGGCTCAACTTCTCTCAACTTGTTCATCTTCGGTGTAAGTGAAATCAACGGCTTGGCCGATCAGGGGGCGACGATGACGCAGTACGTATACCGTTTCGGCGGCGGGGTGTCGGACGGCGGCCGGGGCGACCGGAACCTGCTCGGCGGCAAGGGCTCGAACCTCGCCGAGATGGCCTCGATCGGCCTGCCCGTGCCCCCCGGCTTCACGATCTCGACCGCCATGTGCGCCCGCTATTATGACGAGGGCGAGGCGTTCCCGGACTCGCTCCGCCAGGAGGTCGCCCAAGGCCTCGCCCATATCGAGCAGGTCACGGGCAAGCGCTTCGGCGACCCCGCCGACCCGCTCCTCGTCTCCGTCCGCTCGGGCGCGCGCGTGTCGATGCCCGGCATGATGGACACCGTCCTCAACCTCGGCCTCAATGACGAAACGGTCGAGGGCCTGGCCACCACGTCGGGCGATCCCCGCTTCGCCTGGGACAGCTATCGCCGCTTCATCCAGATGTATGCCGACGTCGTGCTCGACCTCGATCACGGCAGCTTCGAGGAAGCGCTGGAGGTCGCGAAGGAGGACCGCGGCTTCACGCTCGATACCGAACTGTCGGCCGACGACCTGCGTGAGCTCGTCGCCGAGTATAAGGGCCTCGTCGACCAGCAATGGGGCAGGCCCTTCCCGCAAGGCGTTCACGACCAGCTATGGGGCGCGGTCGGCGCGGTGTTCGGCTCGTGGCAGTCTGACCGAGCCAAGGTCTATCGCCGCCTGAACGACATCCCGGCCGACTGGGGCACCGCCGTCAACATCCAGGCGATGGTGTTCGGCAACATGGGCGAGACCTCGGCCACCGGCGTCGCTTTTACCCGCGACCCCGCCAAGGGCGACCGCGCCTATTACGGCGAGTTCCTGATCAACGCGCAGGGCGAGGATGTCGTCGCGGGCATCCGCACCCCCCAGTACCTGACCGCCAAGGCCAGGGCCGACGCTGGCGCCAAGCCCGCCTCGATGGAGGAGGCGATGCCCGAGGTGTACGGCGAGCTCGCCGCCGTGTTCGACACGCTCGAGCGCCACTATCGCGACATGCAGGACATCGAGTTCACCGTCGAGCGCGGGACACTCTGGATGCTCCAGACCCGCTCGGGCAAGCGCACCGCCAAGGCCGCGCTCAAGATCGCGGTCGACATGGCGGAGGAGGGCCTGATCACCCGCGACGAGGCGGTGCTCCGCGTCGACGCCCAGGCGCTCGACCAGCTGCTCCACCCGACGCTCGACCCGAAGGCGCACCGCGACGTGCTGACCAAGGGCCTCCCCGCCAGCCCCGGCGCGGCGAGCGGCGCGGCCGTGTTCGACGCCGACACCGCCGAGAAACGCTCGGCGGCGGGCGAGGCGGTGATCCTCGTCCGGACGGAGACCAGCCCGGAGGATATCCACGGCATGCACGCCGCGCGGGGCATCCTCACCGCGCGCGGCGGCATGACCAGCCACGCCGCCGTGGTCGCGCGCGGCATGGGCCGCCCCTGCGTCTCCGGCGCGGGCGCGCTCTCGATCGACCTCAAAGCGCGGATCATGCGCGTCGGCGGTCGCGAGGTGGCGGAGGGCGACCTCCTCACCATCGACGGCGCCAGTGGAGAGGTGATGCTGGGCAGCGTCGCCACCGTCGAGCCCGAACTGTCGGGCGACTTCGGCGCATTGATGGAATGGGCCGACGCCGCCCGCCGGATGAAGGTCCGCTGCAACGCCGAGACCCCCGCCGACTGTCGCACCGCCCGCGGCTTCGGTGCGGAGGGCATTGGCCTGTGCCGCACCGAGCACATGTTTTTCGACGCCGCGCGCATCACGGCGGTCCGCCAGATGATCCTCGCCTCCGACGAGGCTGGCCGCCGTACGGCACTGGCCAAGCTTCTCCCCGAGCAGCGCGCCGACTTCGCCGAGATCTTCGAGGTCATGGCCGGGCTACCCTGCACCATCCGCCTCCTCGACCCGCCGCTTCACGAGTTTCTGCCGACGGAGGAGGCCGACTTCGCCGACGTGGCCGAGGCCGCCGGGGTCGCGGTCGAGGTCCTCAAGCGCCGCGCCGCCGAGCTGCACGAGTTCAACCCCATGCTCGGCCACCGCGGCTGCCGCCTAGGCGTCACTTACCCCGAGATCTATGAGATGCAGGCCCGCGCCATCTTCGAGGCCGCGCTCGACGTGGCGGAGAAGAGCGGCGACGCGCCGATCCCCGAGGTCATGATCCCGCTCGTCGCCACCGCCCGCGAGCTCGATCTGATGAAGGCCGTGGTCGACCGCGTGGCCGAACAGGTCTTCACCGAACGCGGCCGCCGCCTCGAATACCTTGTCGGCACCATGATCGAGCTACCCCGCGCCGCGCTCCGGGCAGGCGACATCGCTCACGGCGCCGAGTTCTTCTCCTTCGGCACCAACGATCTGACCCAGACGACTTTGGGCGTCAGCCGCGACGACGCGGCCCGCTTCCTCGGCGAATATGTCGAACAAGGCATCTATGCCCGTGACCCGTTCGTCAGCCTCGACGTAGAAGGTGTCGGCGAACTGGTGAGCATCGCCGCCGAGCGGGGCAGGGCGACCCGCCCCGACCTGAAGCTCGGCATCTGCGGCGAGCATGGCGGCGATCCCGCCAGCATCGACTTCTGCGAGGGCGTCCGGCTCGACTACGTCAGCGCCTCACCCTATCGCGTCCCCATCGCCCGGCTGGCGGCGGCGCAGGCGGCGTTGCGCCGGTGACCCCCTCCCGCCGGTGCGGGAGAGGAAAGAATCTTACACTCTAGGTTGGGCCCGAGGATCCGATCCCGGACCCCAGTCGAACCAGTTGCGCTTGGAGCGCTCGCCCGAGACCCGGCGCGCCATCGGCACCGCCGGCGCGACCACGCCCGATCCGGCCTGGGCCAGCCGGGCGTTCTCCCGCTCGAGCTCGGCAATCCGGGCCTCGGACTGCGCATGTCGGCTGCGCTCGGCCTCCAGCTCGCGGAGCCGCGCCTCCGACCCCGACAACCGCGTCTCCGAATCGCGGCGGAACAGCGCATGGGCGTCGCGCTCGGTGACGTAGCGCTGCTGCCATTTGCGCCCTCGCGGCGACAGTGCCAGCCCCAGCAGCAAACCGCCCAGCAGCACCAGCGCGAGCACGATCCATTCGGAAAGCGTCGTGAACAACATGGCCGTCATCTCCTGTTACGCGGCGACAACGATCCATGCGGTACGGGGTTGCCGCTCAGAGCGCTCCGCTGGTCATGGTGTCGGAGATCGAACACGCCGCCGGTCCCAGGATGACCACGAACAACACGGGCAGGATGAACAGGATCAGCGGCACCGTCATGATCGCCGGGAGCCGCGCGGCCTTCTCCTCGGCGCGCATCATGCGCTCGTTGCGGAACTCCGCCGACAGCACGCGGAGCGCGGAGGCGAGTGGGGTGCCGTATTTCTCCGTCTGGATCATGGTGGTGGTCACGCCCTTCACCGCTTCCAAATCGACCCGCATCGCCAGGTTCTCGAACGCGGTGCGCCGGTCGGTCAGGAAGCCCAGCTCGATCGCGGTCAGCGTGAACTCGTCGCCCAGTTCCGGATAACCTCGGCCCAGCTCCTTGGCGACGCGGTGGAACGCGGCATCGACGGTCAGGCCCGCCTCCGCGCAGATCACAAGCAGATCAAGCGCGTCGGGCAGACCCTTGCGGATCGCGTCCGATCGCTTGCTGATCTTGTTCTTCAGGAAGATGTCGGGCGCCTTGTACGCCAGGATCAGCGAACCCGCGACCAGTCCGTAACGCTTGATCGTCGTCCATTCCGCGAAATAGTCGGTGCCATAGACCCAGAACGCCATCGCGCCGCCGAGGACGATCGGCAGTACCAGCCGACCGAAGATGACGGCCACGGCCCATTCCTTGGACCGGATGCCTGCCTGCATTAGCTTGATCTGCGCCTGCTTGACCTGATCGTCCTGGAGTACCTTCATCGACTGGAGGAAAGTTCGAATCCAGTCGGTCGTCTCGTTGCGCTGAACCAGCTTGGCGCGGCGCTTAGTCGATGCGGTGATGCCCGCCTTCAACTGCTCGCGCCGCTCGTTTAACGATTTGACCCGCTTGGCCATTGGGTCGCGCACCGTCAGCGCCGCGTAGAGCGCGAACATGACGGCCAGCGTGGCGACCGCTGTGAGCAGCGTCGCTGCCCACATCACGTCCACGCCCAGCAGTTTCGGTCCCTGACCCATGCCCATCAGTCCTTAAATCTCGAACCGGATCATCTTGGCCATGATCCCGGCCCCGATCCCCATCCACACCAGACCACCGAGCCCCGTCGCGATCAGTCGCTCGTCGATGAAGAACTGCATCATGTAGGGCTGATTGATGTTGTAGATCATCGCGAACACGATGAACGGCAGCGCGCCGATGATGTAGGCTGACGCCTTGGACTCCGACGACATCGCCTTGATCTTGAGCTTCATCTGCGCGCGCTTGCGAAGTACCTCGGCGAGATTGGCCAGCGTCTCCGCCAGGTTTCCGCCCGTCTCACGCTGAATGGCAATGGTGATCGTGAAGAACTGAAATTCGGGGGTGCCCAGCCGGTCTGCGGTCTCCTGAAGCGCGGCGTCCATCGACCGTCCGATCTTCATCTTGTCGGAAATCGATCGGAACTCCTCGCCGACCGGCCCCGCCACCTCCTGCGCGACCACACCGATCGTCTCGGAGATCGGCAGGCCCGAGCGAAGGCCGCGCACGAGCAGTTCGATCGCGTCGGGAAACTTGGCGGTAAATTTGCCGACCCGTCGCGAGATCGTAATGTTGACGGTGAGATGGGGGATGCCGACGCCCAGAAATGCACCTAATAGGAGAGCCAGCAGCAGCGGAAGACCTTGGAACCACGCCAGTCCGGCTACGACCACCGCGATCCCGGCGCTCGCCATGCCGTACTGACCGACGTTCCAGTCCTTGCCGGTCATCGCCAGCTTCTTGGCTAGGACGGCGGGATTGGGCAGGATGCGTCCCACCGCCAAGTCCATCTTGGTATCGCGACTGGCGGTGATCTTGCGAAGCTGCGAGTCGATCGCGCTCACCCGCGCGTCGCCGTGGCGCTCGCGGACGATCGCCAGCCGTCGTGTCTGGGATCGCTGCCCCGACGGGCCGGAAAAGGCGAACGCCACCATTCCCAGCATCACCGTCGCGGCTAGCGCGATCATCATGATCGGCATCATTTCCATCACGCGTGTCTAACCCCCATCGTCGCCGACCTGCCGTGCCCGATCGCAAACGGCACGGACGAACTCATTTGCCGTCGGGCTTCTTGGACATCATGCTCTTCAAGTTTCCGAGCAGAGAGCCGCCTGCGCTATCCTTGATCGCGGCAACTTTGCTCTTGCCCGCCTTTGGCTCGTCCGCTTCGTTTTCCACGGCGCTCGCGACCCTGCTCAGCAGGTCCAGCAACGGCGCGACGGTCTTGCTGTTCTTGCCGGCTTCGGACAGTGGTTTGCCCAGTTTTGCTGCTTGTGCCGCGAGCTTCTGATCGAAAAGCACGGCTACGTCGATCTTGCGCTCGATCGAGCCTTCGAAGTCTTTGCGGCTGATCTCCGCTTGCGCTGGCGCGTGCAGCTTGTTCGCGACGACAATCACTTGTGTGCCCGGCGCATTCGATTTTAGCCATGATAGGATGCGAATCGTGTCTCGGGCTGCCGCAAGTGTCAGTTCGGTGACGATCACCGCGACCTGGACGTCGCTGATCAGATGCGGATGCTGCACCAGCATCGCCCGCGGTAAGTCAACTACGGTCGCTTCGTAAGCGGCGCGCATCTCCTCCTGTAGTTGGTAGAACGCGGCGCCGTCGGTCAGCACGGGCGAGTTGATCGGCGCCTCGGCCGACAACACCGCCAGCTTCTCCGACGCCTTGACCATGGCGCGCTCAATAAACAGCCCGTCGATCCGGCTCGGATTCTCTATCGCGTCGGTTAGTCCGCGGCCCGGTTCCAGATCGAGAGCCAGCGCGCCGGTCCCAAAATGAACGTCGAGATCTAGCAGGGCGGTGGAGCGGCCCTCCTTCTCGGAAATCAGCCAAGCGAGCGAGGTCGCGACCGTTGATGCGCCGACACCGCCACGCGTTCCGATCACGGCGGTCGAGCAATGGGAACGCTCCACGCTGGCTTCGACATGGCGAGGGGCGTTCAGCATCGTCTGCGCGTGACTGAAAGCTTCGCGCATCATATCCGGCGCCAGCGGCTTCAGGAGGTAATCCTGAATGCCGCTCGCGACGAGATCGCGGTAAAGTCGGACGTCATTGACTTGACCGGATGCTATCACAACCGTTCCCGGCTCACAGACCTCTGCGAGCGAGTTTATATCGTTGATAGGGTCACCCGATTCCGAGAGGTCCACGAACAGTACGTGCGGGCTGGCCGACACCGACAAGGTCTGGACGGCGTTGCGCAGTCCTCCCTTGTTGACCTTTTCGGGATTCCAGCCGAGCTCCAGCACGATCGGCTTGACCGAGTCGGCCGTGCTATCGTCGCAGACAAAAGCCATGAATGGTTCGCGCGTCCCGGCGCCCGCAGGTTTCCAGGGTGCGTTCATGCTAGTTGCTCCCCTTGGTAACGCTGACGCTGGTAACGCCGCCGGGTAGGCCCGCGCCTCCCGTCGTCGGCTGCTTACGATAAGCGTCGATCGCTTTGAACGAGAGAGCCGGATCGTTTGCCGGTGCGCCGTCGCGCCCGCGGACAAGGTCGGCGGGGCTGGCGATCATTGCAGCGAGGTTAGTATTATTCGCGCAACCGTAGTTGGACGAGGTATGTGCATCGAAATTGATGCTCGAATTGCGCGTCCAGTCGGGGCAGCCGGGCACGAAGGCGCGCATGCGGCTCACGACCACCCGCACAGCGCCTGGGGCGACGGGTGTCACAGTTATAGGGGCTTCGTCGGATACGAACAGGCCGTAACCGGCGACGACGCCGCCGACTTCCGCGCGCGCTGCCGAACCCGATCCTTCCGGATCGTCGACCGCCACTCGGTCTCCGTAGGCAAGCTTCATCGCATCCAGCCAGCCGATCAGCCGTCCTTGCTCGCCACGAGCGAGTTCGCCGCCGGAAGTGGCGAGGTCGAGTGCGTATTCGGCCCGGTCGACCACCGGCTGGTGTACGCTTTCCAACCCGCGATTCTGTGTGCCTCCGCAACTCGCCAGGGTCAACGACAGCCCTGCGGAAGCGAGGAGGGCGAGGGATTTGGTCATTGGGGGGTATCCTTCGTTCGAGCGGGTCATTGCGTGAAGCCGGGGGCAACGACACCCTTGCCGTTCTTGCGCGTCGCTTTGGTCTCGCGAAGGTTCGCGGCAGGCGCGGGCACCGGCGCGACCGGGGCGGCGGCGCCGATGGAGGGTGGCGCGCCGATCATGGGCGCCACGGTCGGCACGGGTCGCCGCCCGCCCGTCTCACCGCGCGAGAGTTCGCCCAGGAACACGCGCTGCAGATCGGTCGGCGCCCTGTAGCCGTCGGTCGGTAGCGCGATGTCGGCCTGATTGTTGACCGGTTTGACGAGATACGGGGTGATCACGATCACCAGTTCGGTTTCGCTCCGGCGAAATCCGTTCGAGCGAAACAGCGCGCCCAGGATAGGGAGGTCACCCAGGCCGGGTGCCTTGTCGATCGAGTTGTTGTGGCTGTTCTGGATCAACCCGCCGATGACCATGCTTTGGCCGGACCCGAGTTCCAGTGTCGTCTCGGCGCGCCTCGTGCTGAAAGCGGGCACGCTGATGCCGTTGAGGGTTACGGCGCCGTCGGACGATAGCTGCGACACCTCCGGGCGCACCCTGAGCGAGATACGCCCGTCCGACAGGACAATCGGGGTATAGGCCAGGCTGACGCCGTATTGCTTGTACTCGACCGAGATGCCGCCCAGCGCGCCCTGGCTGACGGGGATCGGGATCTCGCCGCCCGCGAGGAAGGTCGCGGTCTCGCCGGACAAGGCCGTGAGGTTGGGGTTGGCCAGCGTCGTGACCTGGCCGAGCGTCTCGCCCAGATCGATCGCCGACAGCACGTCGAGGCCGAGCAGCTTGCCCGCGAGCCCGAGCGTCGTGCGTTCGGCGGTTCGCGAGATGTCGGTCACCGACGTGGAGCTAGGGTTCACGAACTTGCCGGTCGCGACGTCGTACGCGCCGTCGACATAACCCTGGTTGTCGGGCAGGAAAACGCGCGCCGTGGGATATTTCGCGAGGTCGGCCTGCGTGAACGAGCCGGGCTGGCGTCCGGACCCTACGCCGAAGCTGAAGCCGCCCGTCCGGTCGCGCGTCGTGAAGTTCACCCCGATGTTCTTGACGAAGCTGCGGCTCACCTCGGCGATCCGCACCTGCAGATTGACCTGGAGCGGCGTCGCGGTCTTCAGACGAGACAGGACCTTGGTCGCGTCGCCGACAAAGGCCTGGACCAGACGCTCGGCTTCCGCCGCGTCCGCCGGTGCCGCTACCGTGCCGGTGAGCAACACCAGACCGTTCATCGGCGTGGCGGTGATCTTGGCGTCCGGCATCGCCAGCGCCAGCATGCCGCCAAGCGAGTCGTAGTTGTTGCCGACCCGCACGTTGGCGGCGAACACGACCGCGCCGCTCTTGGAGGTGGCGGAAACCGTGGTCTCACCCGTCTTCTTGCCGAAAACGTAGATCTGGGTCGGCGAGCGCACCTGGACATCGGCGATCGCGTCGTCGGCGACGAACAGATCGCTCATCGGGCGGGCCAGCGTGATCAGCCGGCCCCGGCCGGTACCCACCTGAACGACGGTCGCTCCCGAGGTCCCGGCGGCCACCGCCGGCCCCTGCGCCGCAGCCGGCGCGCTCCCGCCGGATGCG
>VYKR01000092.1_pt1 | contig 19393 bp, 22 predicted proteins | sample 5109561 | NCBI WGS metagenome assembly VYKR01 (sample SAMN12291799, study PRJNA351875) | freshwater metagenome | isolation source: freshwater lake | place: USA: Michigan, Ford Lake | collected 2015-08-15
TTTTTCTATTAAGCTCAACATATCTTTCAAAAGTTGGCGGTCACTTCTCATTTTACCTGATAGTGATCGCTTTTACTTTTGATATTCTGATGGGAGAATGAAACAGCCCTACCCCGACATCGGGGGGGCAAGAGGCAAAAGGGGGAATAAATAATCAGTCTTTAATAACCGGATTTAGTGTAAGCTTGCAGCCGTCGGCTGTCAGCCATCAGCTTGTTACTTTCTAGGGATCAGCTTGGGGATTGGGTGTGAGGGAATAGGGAAATAATTGTTAAAAAATTTCGGTTCTTGATTCGGTACAGATTGCCTGTAATTTTTGGTCCCAAGTATCGAGGGGAAGGGTATCGAGATAGGCAAAGTCAAAGACAATCCCGATCGAGGGGATAGCTTGCCATTCGGGGGAATGTAGGAGACGATCAAAATAACCTCCCCCGTAACCTAAGCGATCGCCTTGGCGATCGCAAGCGACGGCGGGAATTAACAGTAAGTCCACTTCGGCAGGTAAAATGAGAGGGGCGATCGCTGTTGGTTCATAGATGCCATAACGATTTAATTCTAGGGGATCGTCGGCAGTCCAACAGTGCCAAGTCAGGCTATCTCCGTCACAACGGGGAAAACCCCAGCGATGGTGTTGGCAAAATAAGGAACTTAAATCCGGCTCTTGACGATAACTGAAGTAAGCGAGAATGGTTTTAGCGTGTTGAAAGAGGGGTAAAGATTGTAAATTTTTGCAAAGTTGCTGACTATTTTCTTGCCAAATATGCTTAGGAAGCGATCGTCTTTGGGCAATTAGTTGTTTGCGTAATTGGGCTTTTTTGGTAGCAGAATCCATAGAATAAAGATAAATAGGAGAGTAAGTAGCTGGTTATAATTAAATTGAAGATGGATCCCCCCTTAATCCCCCCTTAATAATGGGGGCATCTGACAGTTTTTAACACCTAACTACTTAGTAAGAACGATGCTAAATCTATTTAACTCGCTTTTTGGGCGTTATAACGAGAATATCAAGGCCAATGTGGAAATTTACACTTGGGCAACTTGTCCCTACTGTATTCGTGCTAAATGGCTGCTGGGTTGGAAAGGGGTAAAATACACCGAATACAAGATTGATGGGGATGAAAGCGCTCGTCAAGCCATGGCGGAACGAGCCAACGGTAAACGCAGTGTACCACAGATTTTTATCAATAATGAACCTATCGGTGGTTGTGATGATTTGTATGCTTTGGATGGTCAGAAAAAATTAGATAATTTATTGGCTAAATGTGGGACTATCTAAAGTCTATTGATGAAAAAGCCTATGAGAAACATCGGCAATGGATGCAGTTAGCTTTAAATTTAGCGGCAACTGCGGGGGATCGGGGTGATGTACCTGTGGGAGCGGTTATCGTGGATAAAGAGGGACATTTAATCGCTCAAGGGGCTAATTGCAAGGAAAAACACCATGATCCCACCGCTCACGCTGAAATTCTGGCGATTCGTGCCGCTAGTCAAGTTTTAGGCAATTGGCACTTAAATGATTGTACCCTCTACGTCACCCTCGAACCCTGTCCCATGTGTGCCGGGGCAATTATTCAGGCTAGGCTAGGATTATTAGTGTACGGTGCTGACGATCCGAAAACAGGAGTTATCCGCACTGTGGCTAATTTTATTGATAGTCCTTTTTCTAACCATCGTTTACCGGTAATCGCGGGAATTTTAGCCAAGGAATCCGGGGAATTATTACAAACATGGTTTGAGAAAAAAAGATGAGAAAAATTTGAGTAATTCTCGGGACGGTTGATAAATTTAGCTAAATTTATCAAATTATTGCCTTAGACATGACAAAAATAACCCATGATTAAAAGCTTTCGATGTAAAGATACAGAAAAGCTATATAATAAGCAGTTTGTTAAAAAGTTTTCTGGGATTGAACGATTAGCGATCAAAAGATTGCGTATTTTAGAAAGTGCTAATACACTAGAAGCATTGGCAGGATTGCCGAGTAACCGCTTAGAACGTTTAAAAGGAGATAGAATCGGTCAATATAGTATTCGTGTCAATGACCAGTATCGTATTTGTTTCTCATGGGATGATGCAGCTACTAATGTTGAAATTGTTGATTATCATTAAGGAAAATTCACGATGAATAATTGGAAAAGTCCTATCCACCCTGGTGAAATTTTGGCTGATGAATTAGAGGAAATTAATCTTAATGTTTCTCAGCTTGCCACAAGAGTTAATATCTCTGAGAATGAACTTGAGCAAATTCTCAAGGGACAAGGAAATATCACGGGAGATATTGCTTTAAAATTAGGGCGTTTTTTTAATACAGGGGCAGAAATTTGGATGAATTTACAAAAAGCCTATGAGTTAGATCTAGCGAGGGAAAAGTTAGGAAATACCCTCGAAGAAATTATTCCTTATCAATCCCTGTCTTCAGGATAAATTCTCTTGAATTCTATAATTATTCATTTGACATACTGGCTGCATCTCACATTTGCAGAAATAGCGACAATCAGCAATTATCAGTCATCCCCAAACTGATACAAATGTATGAATAACCGCGTGTGGGAGTTAATCATACTATTAAAAACGGATTTGGTATTACCGTTAACAGTGGACTAGCTGATCACCACCAGTTGCATTAACCGGATCTTTTGCCAAAAGCGATCGCCCTTGAGCTTCAGCGATCGCCGCTTGGGTAAACATTTAGTCTAAACTCCAGATTTAATTCTCATTGCTTTATTAGGAAATGCCCAAGATTATCAAGACTGGATTACTCATATTCCTCTATAAATAGCGAAGATTTAAAAGGGAATCCAATCAGGGTGAGCGCATCTCAAACGCTATTGACAATTGGCCAATTTTGTGGTCCGCTTGCTGTGTAAGCATTTCAAGTGATACCAGTCAATCAGAATAGTTACCGACCCAATTGGTCGATTGTTGCTTAACAATTGAGATGGCAAATTCTCCTCAAATATGCCTGAATCGTGGGTAAGCAACCCAGATAAAGTTCATTTTGTCAAGGATTGTTAAGATGCGCTTACCCTGTATAACAGTTATCTTCATGGTGAGGAGGGTGGGGGATTGCCCCTCGGCTAAAATCACCAAACATCCCACATATCTTCACTCAATGGGTCATCGTATCACTCTAGGGTTTCCAGCCATTCACTCAGTTCTTCCTTGATGGTTTCTTTAAGTTCTCGCAAATCATCTTTATCTATTAAGCCTTTTTCCAGTAAGAAAGTGTAGAACTTTTTCAGACTACCTGCGTTAGCCTTGAGGCTTGATTGACTGGCCCACAGGGCCTTTTTTATAAACCAATAACCCAAAAAGTCACCGACCATATCTACCCCGTCTTTAGCTTCTACTGCATCCTCATAGAGTAAATATTCGTTGATATAAAAATCTATATTTGAAATATGATTATTAATGGTTTTTTCCGACAAACCTGATGATTCTAGCCAACTCTCGAAATCCTTTAGTAATTCATGATTGACTTTTCTTATCCTTTGACAGTCAGCCTCATATTTCTGGGAATCATCCATCTCAAATTTCTCTCCTGCAAATCGCTGCTCGATGGTCAATAGGGTAATGAATCAGGTGTTTTTTTCCAAGCGTCTAAAGCCGCCATTTTTTCCTCAGGGTCAACGTCGGCTAACCGCCGGAATCGCCTTTATTTCTTCTCAAAGCTTTTCAAGGGTTTTTCGGATCCTTGGGACATTTTCTGCAGCCTGAGCAGTTCACTAAAGGCCTTCGATTTTTTAGCCATGATTGAGCGGGAAAATATGTGTTAGTAATCCTGTTGGGTTACTGAACAACATTGGAATAGGGGAATTGTAACTGCTCTCAGGGAGCGATTGCGCTCTCATTATTAAATCTTAAAGTTCTGGTCTGAGTCGTCAGCTGTTGACTACTATCCGATACTTTTTTGTTAACATAGATTAACAATCCACTTTCAGAGATTCTCTGAAAACAGAGGATATCTCCTTCCCAAATCCCCCGCAGGGGAAAAATATGTCTCAAAAGCCGATTTATCTAGATTGCCACGCCACGACACCCCTAGAGCCGCAGGTTCTGGCGGCGATGTTGCCCTATTTTACCGAACACTTTGGTAATGCCAGTAGTATTAATCATGTCTATGGTTGGACAGCCGAGGCTGCGGTTAAACAGGCAAGAGAAACAATCGCCGCTGCTATTAATAGTAGTCCCGAAGAAATTATTTTTACCAGTGGAGCAACGGAGGCCAATAACCTGGCTATCAAAGGGGTTGCCGAAGCTTATTTCGCCAAGGGACGACACCTAGTTACGGTGGTGACAGAACATCGCGCCGTTTTAGATCCCTGTCATTATCTGGAAAAATTGGGTTTTGAGGTGACAATTTTACCCGTCGGTGCTGATGGCCTAATCGACTTGGAACTACTAGAAAAATCCTTGCGTCCTGACACGATTTTGCTGTCAATTATGGCTGCTAACAACGAGATTGGGGTGATTCAACCTTTAGCGGCAATTGGGGCGATTTGTCGCCAGTATCAGGTACTTTTTCATACGGATGCGGCCCAAGCAATCGGCAAAATTCCCCTAGATGTGGAGGAAATGAATATAGATTTGATGTCCTTAACTGCCCACAAAGTCCACGGACCAAAGGGAATCGGTGCGCTGTACGTCCGGCGCCGAAACCCCAGAGTCCGTCTCGCCGCTCAAATTCAAGGGGGAGGCCAGGAAAAAGGACTGCGATCGGGTACAATGTTTACACCGCAAATTGTCGGTTTTGCCAAGGCAGTAGAATTGGGCATCAAAGCGATAGAAGAAGATACCAGCTACTTAAATCAGTTAAAAGCCCGTTTATGGGAGATTATCAGTCAATTAGACAGAATTTATCTCAATGGTCATCCTAGCCAAAGATTAGCCGGAAATTTGAATATTAGCATTGAAGGGGTGGACGGTGCGGCATTATTGTTAGGATTACAGCCAATAGTGGCTCTTTCCTCCGGTTCTGCCTGTTCTTCTAGCCATACCGCCCCCTCCCACGTTTTAACTGCCTTGGGTCGCCCCGAATCTCTCGCCTACGCTTCCCTGCGCTTCGGGTTGAGTCGTTTTAACACTTTAGAAGAAATTGAACTGGTGGGGGAACAGGTGGTTTTAACGGTTAATTCCCTCCGCAAAGCCAAAAATTTTTGACGTTTCGGCTCCTATCCACAAGTTAGTTTCGGTCTAGGTTTCAAAAATTCCGAAAAAGCTTTCTATGATTGTCTTTGACTGATTGCCGTGCCGGTTAATAACATTGATGCTTGGTTTTCACTCCAGTGAATCATCCAACTCGGTTGTAATCCCAAAACAATAATAAATAAAGCCAAGGCAATTTCGGGAAATCTTTCGGGCCAGGTACTGCGGGGAATGCGCGATAATTCAGGGGTTAAACGACCAAAGAAAACCCGATTAATCATCAGGAGAAAATATACTGCGGTTAAACCACTAGCAACCAAACATAAGAGCGTTTGTATTGGAAAAATCGGGAAACTGCCACGAAAGACTAAAAATTCGGCGATAAATCCCACCATTCCGGGGATGCCAGCGCTGGCCATAGCCGCTAAAATCATTAACATTCCCGTGATTGGTAAACCTCTTTCGGGATTTAATAAACCGCGTAGATAATCCACATCCCGGCTGCCGGTTTTTTTATACACTACTCCCACCAACAAAAATAACAAAGCGGAAATTAAACCGTGACTAATCATCTGCAAAATCGCCGCGGTGATGCTTAATCTGGTGGTGGCCGCCGCCGCTAGTAAAATATAGGCCATGTGGGAAATAGAAGAATAGGCCACTACTTTTTTCATATCCTTTTGGGCAATAGCGCAACTGGCCCCGTAGAGGGCGCTGATAGCTGCTATCGTTGCTAACCAAGGGGCGAGAGTTACCCAAGCATCGAGAAATAAACCGACTCCAAAGCGCAGCAGTCCATAGGTTCCTAATTTGAGTAATATTCCCGCTAAAAGCACAGAAACGGGGGTAGATGCTTCGACGTGAGCATCCGGTAGCCAAGTATGAAAGGGAAAAATCGGGATTTTGATTGCTAATCCAATCAGAAGGGGGATGAGGAGCAGTAATTGGGTTTTAACGTCTAAATTATTCGATAAAAGGGGGTTATAGGCGAAATTATTAGCACCAGTTAGCCAAACTAAGCCGAGGAAAGAGATTAGCACTAAAAAGCCTGAAATTGCCGTGTATAATAAAAATTTCATGCCCGCATAACCGCGTCTTTGACCCCCCCAAATGGCAATGAGAAAGTAAAGCGGGACGATTTCTAATTCGTAAAATAGGAAAAATAGCAGTAAATCCTGTGCTAGAAAGGCCCCCGCTACTCCAGCATTGAGTAACAAGAGCAGAGAATAGTAAAATCTCGGTCGGTTAACCTCTGTACCACTAGCATAAAGAGCAATTATTGTCAAGATGCTGTTAAGAAAAAGTAACGAAAATGATAAGCCATCGACACCGAGGGCATAATTGAAACCGAGGAAATTAATCCAAGGCAGGTTAACCGTGAACTGCATTTGCGGGTTACTAGGGTCAAATTGCCAGCCAAGGAGAATATTAAGCAGTAAGAGAACGACAGCAAGAGTTAGAGCTAATCCTCGCACTTTTTTCGCCTCTAGAGGCGTGTAGGCAATCAGTATCGCCCCTATAATCGGTAGCCAAATAAAAGCGTTGAGCATTCTTTAATGGGGATGACAAGCCTTCCCATTATTGCCTGAGCGGTCAATCTTTAGCAAGATAAGTAGATAGGTGTTAAAAGTTGTCAGACACTCCCCTTATCAAGGTAGGGTTGATTCAAGGTAGGGTTGATTCATGAATCAACCCTACAGGGGCAAGGGGGGATCGAGCCTAAAACCCATTTTCAATTTAATTAGGGTTTGCTGAAAAAGTTTTTCCTGGTGGCAGGGTGTGGGGTGTGGGGTGTGGGGTGTGGGGTTTTACCCATTTTCAGGTGGTCAATTACCTAATTTTCAGGGAAAAAGTACCTGAATTTTCCCCCCAATCACTCCAAAGGTCGGCACTTTTTGAGGGAAAAAAAGTCTAAAAACCTTGTTGGATCAGGTTTTTAGATTTATTCAGCAAACCCTAATTATAAACAGCTACTTAAACTGGTGAACATTTAACTTAACTAACGATGAAACAAGAAAAGATCACTCTCAGTCAACTCGAAGGCTTTCTATTTAAGGCGGCGGACATTCTGCGCGGTAAAATGGACGCTTCCGAGTTCAAAGAATTTATCTTTGGGATGTTGTTCCTCAAACGCTTGTCAGACGAGTTTGACCGCAAGCAAGCGCAACTCAAGAAACAATATGCACACATCCCAGATCCGTCGCTGCTGGCCGAACTCCTAGAAGGCGAAACCTCCTATGGAGAAACATTTTTCGTACCTCCTCGCGCTCGCTGGCATCAATCTTGGCGCGACGAAAACGGCCACGAAGTGCCCCCACTCAAACACCTTAAGCAGGACATCGGCAATATGCTCAATAAGGCATTAGCGGCGGTAGAGGATGCTAACGATGCCTTGGCGGGAGTGCTGAAGAATAACATCGATTTTAATGCCACCAAGGGCAAAACCAAGATACCTGACCACAAATGGAAGGATTTACTAGATCATTTCAATCAGCCCCAATTTGTGCTGGTCAACGATAACTTTGAGTTTCCCGACCTATTGGGTGCCGCCTACGAGTACCTAATCAAATACTTTGCTGATAGTGCCGGGAAGAAAGGGGGAGAATTTTACACGCCGGCCGAGGTGGTGCGGCTGTTGGTGCAGTTGGTCAAACCCCAAGCCGGCAATACTATCTATGACCCCACTGTAGGGTCGGGCGGTTTCCTTATCCAGTCCTATCAATATGTGGAGGAACAGGGGCAAAACCCCCAGAATCTAGCACTCTACGGACAGGATTCTAATGGTACGGTCTGGTCAATTTGTAATAAGTACCTAAGCAAAATTAATTACACATATCTAACCCCGCTCTTGCCTCTTGCCCCTTGCCTCTTGCCTATCTTCACTAGGAAATTAATTTTGCACGACTACTTATGAATATGATCCTCCACAACATCACCCGCTTCACCATTGAAAACGGGGATACTCTCGAAGATCCGCTCATTTTAGAAAACGGACAGATTCGCAAGTTTGACCGAGTTCTGGCTAATCCGCCCTTTTCCCAGGATTACAGCCGGTCTAATCTCAAGTTTACTAACCGCTTTCGCGAATTCTGCCCGGAAAAGGGGAAAAAGGCGGATCTGATGTTTGTCCAGCACATGATTGCCAGTCTTAAACTCGACGGCCAGATGGCCACTATCATGCCCCATGGGGTGCTATTTCGCGGCGGCAAGGAGAAGCTGATTCGAGAGATTTTGATTGAGGATGATGTGATTGAGGCGATTATTAGTTTGCCACCGGGGTTATTTTATGGCACTGGTATCCCGGCCTGTGTGTTGGTGGTGAATAAAAATAAACCCGAGGAATTAGGCAATAAAATCCTTTTTATCAATGCGGACCGAGAATATGCTGAGGGAAAAAACCAGAATAAATTGCGCCCCGAAGACATTGAAAAGATCGATTATGTCTTTACCCACAAGCGAGAATATCCCAAATATAGCCGCTTGGTAGATAAGTCGGAAATTGTGGAAAAACACGACTTTAATCTCAATATTCGCCGCTATGTGGATAATACGCCAGATCCCGAACCAGAAGACGTAAAAGCTCACTTGATGGGGGGTATTCCGCAGGCTGAAATTGTCGCACAACAGGATACTTTTGCTAAGTTTAGCATTAATCCAGATACCCTGTTTAAGCCCCTACGCCCCGGCTATGCTAGTTTTTGCCCAGAAATTGCCACGAAAGCCGCTATTAAAGAGAATCTGGCAGCTAATCCCGATTTACAAGCAAGGATAAGTGATCACTATAAGTAGTCGTGCAAAATAAATTTCCTGGTGAAGAAAGGCAAAAGGCAAGAGGCAAGAGGCAAAGGGGGGGTTAGATATGTGTAATTAATTTTGCCTAGGTACTTACTACGCTGAAGAATTGGTGGCGAGAAGCGCGGGATGATTTTGCTAAGTTGGAGGGAAATAATATTATGCCCCAAGTGCGGCAGCAATTACTGAGCAGCCTTAAACAGCAGCTGATTCCTTTGGGGGTTTTAGATGAGTTTAAATCGGCGGGGGTGTTTGTTAACTGGTGGCAGCAGATTCGCTATGATCTAAAGACTATTATTAACACTGGCTGGCATCATACTCTTATTCCTGATCAGTATTTATTAGCGGCATTTTTTCAGGCGGAAGAGGCGGAAATTGAGGAACTAGAAAGTAAGATTAGTGCAGCTCAAGGGGAGTTAAGTGAGGCGGTGGAATCAGCGCAAGAGGTGGCAAATTATGAACCGGAAGAGGAAGAAACTGTTAGCGCCGCATCGATTAAGAAAGTGCTTAAAGACTTGATAGATGATCTGAAGCAATCTAAGGGCGATTCAGCAGCCAGAGAGCGGCAATCTTACCAACAAGAATACAATGTTATTACGGACATTGAGAACCGGATCAAGTTACTTAAGAATACACTTAAAGAACAGCAGATTCAGCTTGAGTTAAAGCTGCGCTTAAAACGGGTTGGTGATGAGGAATTTAAGGCTGAAACTATTGAATTACTTGAGCAGGTACAAAATCAGCTTATGGGGTTAAATGCCAGTAAAAAGGAAGAAAAGGCCAAGATTAACGCGCTTAATAAGGATAAGAAAGCCTTAGAAATTAAATTATCTTATCCTGAGGGATTACTGACTGAAGTAGGAGGACAGTTAAGGGATGAAGAAGCGAAAAAATTGATTCTCAAAAAGCTCTATGATTGGGTATCGGAGCAGCTTACTCGTTACTTGAATGGGGAAAAGCGGGGACTTGTCGCTAAGGTTGAGAATCTTTGGGATAAGTATGCGGTATCGAGTCAGGAAATGGAGTCCCAGCGAGAGCAGACTTTAGGACAGTTAAATGAGTTTTTGGTTAAACTAGGGTATAGGGACTAATCTAAGTCAGTTAGGAGCAGGTTATGCAGTCTATTAAAAAGCAATTTATCACGGATGAAAACCTGAAGCCAGTGGCGGTAATTATTAATTACCAAGATTGGCAAAAAATTGAGGCATTATTGCAGGAAGGTGAACAGCAAGATAGTACAGAGTCTTTTAAAGCACTCGCAGCTTATGCGGGTAGCATTCAACTAACTATCGATCCTTTAGAATATCAAAGTGAGATAAGGAACTCTTGAGTTTTTAAATGTTTTTTTGATTAAGTTGAGGTATTTGAGATGAGTGTAGAAGGTTGGAAAACGGGAAAATTGCGAGATATTACTGTAATAAATTATGGAAAATCTCCAGTTAAAATCCTCTCGCCTGAAGGTCAGTATCCGGTTGTTGGAACAGGAGAAAATGAGAGACTAGGAACTAATTTTTTATATGATGGAGAATCGATTATTCTCGGAAGAAAAGGAAGTATTGATCGTGTTTATTTTGCATCAGGAAAGTTTTGGGCAATTGATACGGCTTACTATTTAAGCGACTTTAGAGAGACTTTTCCCCGTTGGTTATTTTATTATTTACAAACTATTGATTTGCGACAAATGAATGAGGCGACTGGAGTGCCTAGTTTGTCACGAGAATTTTTGTATAATATTGCACTTCAAATACCTGCTAAAGCAGAACAAACCCAAATCGCCACCATCCTCTCAACAATAGACCGCGCGATTGAGCAAACCGAAGCCCTAATTAGCAAGCAGCAGCGCATCAAAACCGGACTAATGCAGGACTTGCTCACCAAAGGAATTGATGAAAACGGCAATATTCGCAGTGAAGAAACCCATGATTTTAAGGATTCACCGCTTGGGAGGATTCCGGTTGAGTGGGAGGTGAAAAGTCTTCACGAACTAACAACAAAGATTGGTGACGGAATACATACAACCCCGGCTTACTCTGAAAACACCGGATTCTTCTTCATAAATGGAAATAACCTAGGGGATGGATCAATTCACATTACTTCCGATACTTTGTGCGTCAATCAAGGCGAATTTAGGAAATACTACATTGAACTTGACGATAGAACGATTTTGTACTCAATCAATGGTACGATTGGGAATATCGCATTTTATAAAAATGAGCCAGTGGTTCTCGGAAAAAGTGCAGCGTATATAAAATGCAAGAAATCGGTAAATGCTCGCCTAATTTATCACATCCTCCAGTCAGAGCCAGTACACCGATTTTATGATTATGAACTTACCGGCTCAACTATCAAAAATCTTTCATTGGCGGCGATGCGAGCAACCCCAATCAAGATACCCCGAATGCAAGAAGAACAAGAGTTCTTAGCGTGCAGGCTGGACTTGTGTGTTTACGAGATAGGGCAAGCAAACAATTGTCTATCTAAACTCCGCTCTCTCAAAACTGGACTGATGCAAGACCTCCTAACTGGCAAAGTCCGAGTTACTGACCTCCTCAACCAAAAAACAGCAGCAAATTGATTCATCGGTCAAACCTATGCAACCAGAGCAAACACCCACAAATCACAAAAACTTAAACATATACCCAGACTTTGCGAAGACAATGGCGATCGCTCGGCGCGGCATCAAAAAATATCGTAACGCCCTGATTGACCTAGCCAAATGAGAGAACCATACTGGCTCAACGAAAAGGAAATCATCGCAATTCATGTACGCTATCCTGATAAACCAAACCGCACTGATCAGGCATACACAACAGCAAGCGATGAAAAAAGGGAAAATAAGAGTTTGCCATGAAAACACCAATAACAAACATCAAACCATCCCCTGAGCAAATTGAGAACTTTTGCCAACGTTGGCACATTACAGAACTGTCCCTATTTGGTTCAGTATTACGCGATGATTTTCGTGTTGATAGCGACATTGATATATTAGTCACCTTTGACCCCCAATTTCAGCGCGGACTAACCGAAACATTGCAAATAAAAGAAGAACTGCAAAACCTATTTGATCGCAAAATTGACTTAATTGTGAAAGCTGCTATAGAACGCAGTGCCAACTGGTTGCGTCGTCAGAATATCCTAGAATCTGCTCAGGTTATCTATGCTAAGACATACTTTTAAATCTATACTAATGGACTCCAAAACTAATGAAAGCAATTAATTTTAAAACCATCCTAAAAAACGGCATAGTCATCATTCCCGCCGAATATTCTTCTGAATGGGAAGGTAAACAGATCCGCGTCATCATCTTAGAAGATAGCAATACTGACACTTTGCGAGAAACAACTATTTCCCTATTTGAGCAAAATAAAATCAGTCTAGAGACAGCAAGCGAAATATTGGGAATAAATCAGATTCAAATGCAGAGATTGCTGTCAGAGCGTGACATTTGATGAGTAGAAAACGGGTTTCTTCGAGAAACCCGTTTTCTGTGCGTTACTCAACGGATTTAGTATAAGACATTTAACCCCGTTCTCCATAGATACTTTCTCGGCTAATATCTTGATCAGATAATTGAGGAAAATTCTTATCTTTATGACTTTCTGCCCATTCTTCAAAAGCTTTTATCCATTCTTCAGGGGTAGCCGTTTGACAAAAAGATAATTCTTGATGGTCTTTTATTGCTTCTATTGCTCTATTAGATGTTAATTCTCTTTCTAGTTGTTGTTTTTCTTCTTCAGAAAGGGATCTAATAATTTGTGCTAAAGTTTTAACCAGTTGGTTGTTCATATCCGTTAATGCTTAAATATTTTTTATGTATAATAACCTATTATAGCGTTTCTCATAAGTGGGTAGGTGTTAAAAATTATCAGACGCCCCCCTTATCAAGGGGGGATCGGCACCCCCCTTATCAAGGGGGGCAGGGGGGATCGAACCTAAAATCCATTTTAAATTTAATTATAACCAGCTACTTATCAGGTACAAGGATTTTCTTACCTGTTCCCTGTTCCCTCAACAAGATTTAGACGAAAAACCTCATAAATATAGTTACATACAGGTTATCTGGTCATGAACAAAACTGCATCCGACATCAAACTCGACGAGCGCAACGGGGTCGAAAAGCCCTTACTTGATCAACTGTACGGTTTAGATTGGGAAATATTGGATTTAGACAAAAAACAAAAACCACAGGATACTTTTAGGGAAAGCTTTACCGAGGTGGTGATGCTGCCAGTGCTGCGAGAACAGCTTACAATCATCAACCCCTGGCTAGAAACCGACCAAATAGAAGAAGCGATCAAACAACTCACCGCCAACTTCCCCAGCACCAACCTACTGGAAAATAACCGCCACGTCTTTAAACTGCTTCAGGAGAATACCAGCGTCTCAGAGAACCGTAAAACAGGCGAAAAAAGCCCCACCGTCAGGTTTATCGACTTTAACCACCCAACAAACAACCGCTTTATCGCCGTTTGCCAGTTTAAGGTGCGGATTCTAGGCACAGAAAACCACATCATCCCCGATATTGTCCTCTTTCTCAATGGGCTGCCAGTGGTCGTCATCGAATGTAAATCCCCCAAAGTCACAGAACCCATTGCCGAGGCGATCGAGCAACTCCTCCGCTACAGCGAACAGCGCGGCGCTAAGGGCGAGGGCAATACCAGCCTCTTCTTCTATAACCAGTTTGTCGTGGCTACCTGCCGCAATCAGGCAAAATTTGGCACTATTACCACCCACACCGAAAAATACTTCTTCCGTTGGGCTGACCCCTATCCCCGCACCCTAGAACAACTAGAACACGGCATTAGCTCCCCCAACGACCAGCAGCGACTGGTGGCGGGAATGTTCGCCCCCGATAACCTCCTAGAGATTATTCGCAACTTTACCCTTTTCTCCGTCAACAACAAGGGAGAAACCATCAAAATCGTCGGGCGTTACCAGCAGTTTCGTGCCGTCAAGAAAGCCGTGCAGCGCCTCCTAGAAGGCAAAACCCCCCGGGAGCGCAGCGGCATCATCTGGCACACCCAGGGGTCAGGTAAGTCGCTCACCATGATGTTCATGGTGCGGGCCATGTACCGCCATACCAACCTTTCCCAATGGAAAGTGGTATTTATCACCGATCGCACCCAACTAGAGCAGCAACTCGCCGAGACTGGCCAAAGTGTTGGCTTTACCGTTAAGCCCGCCAATAGCATCGCCAAACTGAAGGAACTACTTCGCAGCGACTCCTCGGATCTGGTCATGGCCATGATCCACAAATTCCAAGAGCGGGAACTGCGAGAAACCTTCCCAGAGCTAAACCGGAGCAGCAACATCCTAGTGATGACCGATGAGGCCCACCGCTCCCAGTACACCCTGCTGGGAACCAACCTCGACAAAGCTCTCCCCTACGCTTCCCGTATTGGCTACACCGGCACCCCCATCGACAAAACCGAGAAAGTTTTCGGGGACTACATCGACAAGTACACCATGGGCCAGTCGATTGAGGACGGCGTAACCCTAGAAATTGTTTACACGGGGCGCACTCATAACGCCGAGGTGTCTGATCAGACAGCTATGGATGCGGCTTTTGCCGATGTCTTCAGTGAGTACAACCTGCAAGAGCGGCTGCAGATTTTGGGCTATGGCTCGCGGGATGCCTACCTAGAAGCCCATCCCACCATCGCCGCTAAAGCTAGGGATATGGTACAGCACTATCTCCAGTGGATTTTTCCTAATGGCTACAAGGCCCAGGTGGTGGCGACTTCCCGGGAGGCGGCGGTACGGTACAAAGAGCATTTAGATGCTGCCCTGGCCGAGGAGATTGCTAAATTGGAGCAGGCGAACCCCCACCAGCTAAACCTCGATCGCCTGTCGCGACTTAAGACCGATGTGGTCATTTCCAGCAGTCATAACGACCTACCCCACCTCAAGCAATACAGCAACTCCACCCGCCACGATACTACTATTAAAAGCTTTAAACTGCCCTTTGACGCAAGGGATCAGGGGATTGCCGGAGATGTGGGCATTGTCATCGTTAATAATATGCTACTGACCGGCTTTGATGCCCCAGTAGAACAGGTGATGTATCTCGATAGGGTGATCAAGGCTCACAACCTCTTACAGGCGGTCGCCCGTGTCAACCGAGTCGGCGGTGCGAACAAGGATAAAGGCTTTGTGGTGGACTATGTAGGCATCGGCCACCACCTGAAGCGAGCTATTGATAACTACGACGAGCGAGAGCAGCAAGAAATCGAGGAAACCTTAAGTTTTCCCGAGGAGGAGATCCGTCAGCTTGAGGATGACCACCGGGCAATTCTTGCACTGTTGAAGCAAAATGGACTGACCGACCTGAACGATCAAGATGCCTTTTTCGACCTCTTCTATGACGAGGATGTGCGATTCGAGTTCATGCTGGCCTTCAAGAAGCTGACCCGCAGCCTTAACTTGGTCTATCCCGCCAAGGAGGCCTTGAACTACATGAGAGACTACCAATCTCTCACCGCAGTGAATGTACTAGCAGGGCAGCACTTCCGCGACCAGCGCCTAAGTATGAGGGGAATCCCGCCCAAGCTGCGGGCGCTGACCGACCAGTACCTGCAATCAAGGGGAATCGACGAGAAAGTTAAACCGATCTCGATCTTGGATGAGGACTTTGAGAGTCATGTCCAGAAACACCAGCGAGTCAAAACAAAGGCCGCCGCAATCGAACACGCTCTCCGCCATCATATTGACATCGATTTGGCAGATGATCCCGAACTGCAAGCCTCCTTCTCTGAAGCACTGAGAGCCATCCTCGAGCAGTTTAAAGACAATTGGGACAAGATTTACCAAGAACTGGAAAAACTGCGCCAGAAGGTGAGAGAAGCAGAAAATGAGCCTACCTACGGACTGGACAGGAAAAAGCAGCTGCCCTTGTTTCGGATGTTCAAACGTGAGTGTTTTGGAGAAGCGGCATTAACTGACGATATGGTTTCTCAGATGGTCGCTCTCACTCAGAAAGTATTTACCGTTGTTGAGCAGGAGTTACAATTAACTAGCTTTTGGGAGAGTATTCCCGCTCGCAAGAAACTTAGGGCAGAGATTCAAAAAGTGTTACTCTCTCCCGACTTTTTCCAAATTCCCAATCTTATGGACAATCGAGAACAGATTATCTCCCGGGTGATGGAAATAGCAGAGAAAAATAACGACCGAATTGTTTAGGCTGAATCGAGTAAAATTGAGCGACTTTTAATATGAAAATTGACTATAAAATCATTTATTCTTCTAGTCGTAAGACCCTGACCATTACCGTGGAACGTGATCGCTCGATCGTGGTCAGAGCGCCTACTGGTACCCATCCCGATAAGATCCAGCAAATAGTAGAGTCACGCAAGCAATGGCTCTATGAAAAAATTCACCACGAGCAAAAGTATCGAGTCTTACTTCATCCTCCTGGTAAGGAACTGGTTAATGGCGAGTCGCTTCTTTATTTAGGGCGCTACTATCGTTTAGAATTGGTTGATGATGAGACAGAAATAAAGTTTATTAACAATCGCTTTCGAGTACCGAAGGCACTAACAAAGAATGGCGGCGAGATTTTTCAAGATTGGTACATTCAGAAGGCAAAAGAGAAGATACTTCCTCGTGTCAACCTTTATGCTAAAAAGCTTGGTGTCAGCTTTAATCAGGCTAAAATTACCGACAGCAAATATCGCTGGGGTTCTTGTACACCCCAAGACAATGTTAACTTTAACTGGCGATTGATTAAAGCCCCGATGTTCGTAATTGATTATGTGATAGTTCATGAGTTAGCGCATCTGATTGAATCGAACCACACTCCACAATTTTGGCACATTATCAGGTCACAAGTTGCTAGTATGGAAACGGCAAAGCAATGGCTTAAAGAACACGGTCAGATGTTGGAACAGTCACTCTAATTATCGTCCGGGGTTTGACTCGGTGTAAAAAAAGTTTCAGCTAATTTAATTAAAATGGTTCGATTAATCTTGCCTTGAGGACTTTTTGGTATCTCTGGTAATTTTATCCAATGTTTCGGCAGTTTATAATTGACTAATTTATCTTTAATCTGGGATTGAATAATTGTCTGGCTTATCTGAGAGTTAACGGGGACATAAAAAGCGACAATTACCTGTCCCCATCGAGAATCTGGCAACCCTAAAACCACCACATCTTTAACTAAATTAGTGTGTCTAATGGCAGTTTCTACCTCAAGAGGATAAACATTTTCTCCTCCAGTAATTATTTTTTGACTATCGCGGCCAATGATATATAAATAACTACTTTCATCGAAGTCACCTAAGTCATCGGTCTCGAAGTAGCTTACTTGATTAAGATGGGGATAATAGCCTAAAAATAAAGATTTTGCTTCAATAATAATTTTCTGAGTATCGGGATTAATTTTTATCTGAGCATGGGGTAATAGCTGTCCATTACTATTATTACCTCGTCGAAAATCTTCCGGTTTAAGAGTGACAATTTGTGAGGCAGTTTCCGTCATTCCGTATGTGGGAGACAGAGAAATATTATATTCTCTAGCTTTTTCTAGTAAAGATGGCCATGCAGGGGAACCTCCTAGTAAAACTGTTTTAAAATTAGCTAACCAGCGAGGATCATTTTCTAGAAAAAATTGTAATTGACTGGGAACTAAAGAGATAAAATAATCTTGAAGATTGAGATTATTTATGCGCTTTTGTTTGATTTTATGGTAAGGAATAACAGCAAAATCTCCCCCTGTTAAAAAACTTCTCAGAAACTGCATTAAACCACTAACATGATATAAAGGCAATAGGCAAAAAGAGTTAACCTGCTTGACTTGAAAATATTCAGAGAAACCTTTGATAGAAGCAGTTAAAGTTAACCAGTTGTGGATAGCAAAGCGAATTTTTCCCGAGGTTCCTCCCGTGGGTATCATCAGAGAATTAGTCAAAGGATTGACAGGAGGAGAATTATAGTTAAAAACCTTGATATTTTCACCAAAAATATAATCGGGTTGCAGCAGAGAGAAAACCTGTTGCCATTCGTTAGTTTTCCAATCGGGATTAGCTAGAAATAGGCAACTTTTGACCCTGACGGCAGCCAAGAATATCGCTAAGAATTTAAGGGGATTACCTTCAGCAAGCAGTATAGTTAATCGAGGATTATCTGCGGCGATAAATTTCTGACAATAGGACTGATATAATTGATAAAATTGCTGGTTATTGTATCCATATAACCAATCTTTTTGACTGAGATATGCTAATTGTTTGCTGATGTCGTCCACAGTTTTTTTAACCAATCGGGTTCACTATTATTAAACCATTGTTGCACACCAAAACCTAAAGCTCGCTCCTTTCTGGGGTATTCTTGTGCTAGACGTAAAGCGGATTTTCTGCCGATATTAGTTTCTAAAACCGAGGAAAATACTAAATCTAAGGGATATTTTTCCCAGAGATTTCTTAACCCTTGTATTGAACCAGTAATAGCAGGTTTAATCACAAAAATTCCTCGCCATCCTCGTTGATAACATTCCTCTATTTGTTGCAGATTGGCCACCGATTCATCTAAAGCAATTCCCGTGGTAAAATCTTGACTTAATTGCAACATTTCTGCTAATTGAGATGGGGGTAAAGGTTGTTCAATAAATTCAATTATTTTAGATTCATCGGCAATTTTTAACCAGATTTTACTGTCAGCAATACTTAATCCCCCATTGGCATCTAAACGCAATTTAATTCCCCTGGGTAATCGGTCAATTAATTTTTCAAATAAGGTTAACTCCTGCTTGAGAGAATTAACTGCAATTTTCCATTTATAAGTATTAGTTTGATTAGCGGCTAAAATATCATCCAGACAGGGAAATACTGCCGCACCAGTGGGTAATAAGTAACTATAATTTTTCGGTTCTAATTCTCTCGATTGATTCTCTATACTCAAATCTTCTAAAGCTGATTCAAAGGCAAATTGACAAGCGGGAAATTGTTCGGGAATAGAAAAAATTGAAGTTATTGATAGGGGATTTTCGAGAGTTTGACAAAATGATATTGCTGCCGATAATGTTTCTGAACCAAATTCAGGTAAAGGTGCAATTTCTCCCCATCCAATACGTCCATCTTCCGCTTCTAAGCGAATAATAATTCCTTCCCTAATTTTCCATAATCTGTGATGGGTTTGTAGGGGATGCAGCAAAGGACGCTGATAAACACGAAATTGCCAGAAATACATGATTAACTATAAGTAGTCGTGAAAAGCTTAACATGAGCAGGCGTTGGGTTTCATGCTTCAAACCAACCTACGTTCATCTTATATTTAATTCTACCCACTTAGATAGTGGGACAGGCTTCTGATTCTTTGTATTTTATCTTTAATTGTAACCAGCTACTTATTTGATGATAGGTGGTGCGTTACTTCAATCATAGTCCATCACACAATCACCGTCGATGATAGGTGGTGCGTTACTTCAATCATAGTCCATCACACAATCACCGTCGATGATAGGTGG
>VYKR01000098.1_pt1 | contig 19320 bp, 16 predicted proteins | sample 5109561 | NCBI WGS metagenome assembly VYKR01 (sample SAMN12291799, study PRJNA351875) | freshwater metagenome | isolation source: freshwater lake | place: USA: Michigan, Ford Lake | collected 2015-08-15
AAACCAAAACCCCCTCATCCCTGAAAACAGTCTTAACTGTGGTTGGAATGTTGAATGATGAACTATGACTAGGAACCTAGTTAAGAGTGGATTAGAGATGAAGATTGATTGAATAAACCAATCATAGTTAAGAGCGTTGGAAAATAGGGTCTGTAGGCGCACGGATTTTCCATTATGAATATAGTATCCTGTCAAGTCGCCTTTGTCAAGAGAAAATTTAACAACATCCAGACAATGTAGGGTGCGTTAGACGGCAAAAATTTCTGCTTTAACTTCAAGCTAACAATCCGTCGTAACCCACCACCACCATTGACTGTGATTGGAATGATTGAATGATGAACTATAATTGAATTAATCACTGATAACTGCTCACTGATAACTGATAACTGATAACTGATTAGCAAGGAATAAAACCATGAATACTAAAGAGAGACTATTACAAGAGATTGAACAAGCACCGGATTCTTTAATAGAAGAAACTTTAAACTTCCTCCTTTCAGCACAAGGCCTATAGATCTTGCTAATCAACATGATCATTATCTTTATGGAGTTCCCAAATCCTAAGCAAAGCCGAAACTAAAGTTTATAGCATCATAGCAATGAAAACCATCTTTGCAGACACATTTTATTGGGTTGCTCTCATTAACAATCGTGATGATTGGCATGAGAAAGCTATAGAAATGACAAGGAAACTCCAGCAGGTAACAATAGTGACAACCGATGAAGTCTTTATTGAAGTTTTCAACAATCTATCTGCTTATGGAATGTCAGTTAGACGAAAAACCTTACAAGTTATTAAAGGCTTACAAAATAATCCCCAAATCTTAGTTATACCTCAAACTCATCAGACGTTCCAATCAGGATTAGATTTATATCAAAATCGTCCAGATAAAGATTACAGCTTAACAGATTGTATATCCATGCAAACAATGCGCCAAATGAATATAAATGAAATTCTTACCCACGATAAGCATTTTACACAAGAAGGATTTTTCATTTTATTTCAAAATATAGAGTTACATTAGATTTGAGACAACGACTCTTAGGAGACAATCATCCCCATTTTGACAACATCCAGCATAATCAGTGGAGTTGTTGGGTTTCGTTCCTCAACCCAACCTACGAAACTGAGGATGCTGTCTTAACTGTGATTGGAATGATTGAATGATGAACTATGATTAGGAAGCTAGTTAAGAGTGGATTAGAGATGAAGATTGATTGAATGAACCAATCATAGTTAAGACCGTTGGAAAAGGGGGTTTGTAGGCGCACGGATTTTCCATTATGAATATAGTATCCTGTCAAGTCGCCTTTGTCAAGAGAAAATTTAACAACATCCAGACAAACGTAGCCTATTGTAGGGGTAATTCATGAATTACCCCTACACCTATTACCTAGTCCAGTAGGGTGCGTTAGACGGCAAAAATTTCTGCTTTGACTTGAAGCTAACAATCCGTCGTAACGCACCACCTATCATTGACTTGAGGCGAAGCATTCGGACGATAACCTATTGCTGAAACCGTAGATTTCCTATCCGAATGCTGCGCCCCTACTTTTTCAGCATACCCTAATTAATCGGGCAATTTGTACTGTTCCACAATCTTTTTAGCATATTCAGGAACATGAGCCGCTAATTTTTCAGGATAATTACGTTTAACATAAAGGTAATTACGGGTAAAGTGAGAATCGATGGAAAAGCGAGCATATTCTAAACCTTTAGGCCCAATTTTTTCAATTACTACTCCCATCATTTTTGCCGCCCACATCGGCAAGGTTACACCTTTATCATAGGCAGGAATGCTATTTTGTACAGCCTGTTTTCTATCACCACTAGACATAACATCTTGGGTATTTAATTGATCTTTAACTAACTCTAACATTTCCTTGCCCGTATCATTACGAACGACAATCCATTGCCAGCCAAAAGGTGCGCCCATATAGCCCACAACCAAATCGGCAAGGGAGTTAACGTAATCAAAACAAGTCATACAGGAAGGGGCAAAAACATCTTTTAACTTATTAGTCTTTAAGCCAAAAAAAGGAACCATTTCGATGGAGCCGTCTTCGTGTTGAAAGTGTACCCGAAAATCCTGCATAAATTCGTAATGAACCACGGTTTCTGGGGAACGACTGGTAGTTTCTAGAAACTTTTGTAGTCCTGAGCGGGTGACATTATCGACGCAGGGAGTTCCTAAGACATATAATTTTTCTAAACCTAATTTTTTTTCTACTGCTCTGAGGGCTTGAATTTGACAACCAACTCCGATAACTAATAACCGTTTCATGCCCGATTTTTCAATTTCTTCTAGGACTGATAAATTGGGAGAAAGAGTCGGTTTATTAACTTTAGCGGCGAGAATTTCTTCCGTGGTACGGGCGAGAATCGGCTGCGGTTGAAAGCGATCCTCGGCGGTATTCTGCACACAAACCACCCCTTCTACTAAACCACGATTGAGCATTTCACAGGCAATTGTACTGACGATTCCTGTCCACTGCGCCCCGGGGATAGCTTGTTTTTTCTTGGCAGCCATCATCTCTTGATGAACACCAAAATAGAGATCATTTTCCTGATTTAAATCGCGACTTTTGCCGTGTGCTGCTGCTTCTAAATCGGCGATTTGTTGATTGAGAAAAGCACAAGCTTCTTTAACATAGTGAATATAATAAGTGTCACAAAGTCCGCACTCGCTACACAATTCTTTGGCAGGACGACGACTATTGGGTTTCAGGGCTTTGGCTTTGAGGTGTGGCGCAAGGGAGTTCATAATCTTAAAAGGCAACTAGCTCAAGGGTTTTTTTCTATCGATCGTTTACCTTACCGCATTAGATCGCTTTGTTAGCAATCTTTTTAAAGAAATGTAACGATTACCCGGAATAGGATCAGAGCAAAGCTTCTAAGGTGGCGACGACGGAAGCCGCTAAAGCTTCTAAATCATAACCGCCTTCTAAGCCGAAAAGCAGCGGTTTATTGAGAGTTAAGAGGTATTTCGTTAAAATTCCATAATCTTGTGGGTGTAAACAAATGCCCGCCAGAGGATCCGCTTGATTGGCATCATATCCAGCACTAACAATCACTAAATCCGGTTGAAAATTTTTCAGAAAAGGTATGACTTGCCCCTCAAAATGTTCTTGATAATCTTTAATCGTACTTCCCGCCGGTAAGGGAATATTCAAAACATTATTAAACTCACCTTTTTCTCTCGCTTCTCCTGTGCCGGGATAAAAGGGGAATTGATGAAGGGAACAATAGGCAATCTGGGGATGATTTTCGACTATATCCTGGGTGCCATTGCCGTGATGTACGTCCCAATCAAGAATCGCTACTTTTTGCACTCTTTTATTTTCTAAAGCATAATAGGCGGCAATAGCAGCATTAGAAAACAGACAGAAACCCATGCCATAATTAGAAGTGGCATGATGCCCGGGAGGACGGGCTAAAATAAAGGCAGGATCGCCAGTGGATAAGACTCGATCGACTCCATCTAACCAGCCACTAACCGCTAGTAACGCCACATCGTAACTACGGGCAGAAACGGGAGTATCTGCATCCAATCTTCCCCCACCCCGTTGACAAATTCGCCGCAATATATCAACATAATCTTGATTATGAACTTGTTTGATCAAAGGGATTACTTCGTCACGAATTTCGATCGGTGTCGGTAAATGCCATGTTAGTTTTGACTGCCATTCTGTTTGTTTTAAAGCTCCGACAATTGCCGTTAAACGCGCCGCTTTTTCGGGATGGTAAATACCTGTATCGTGATCGAGAAATTCATCGGAATAGATAATCGAGATCATAGTCAAATTACTGCTTAACTCGTTGATTTTTGAGCAACCTAATAGTTTTAATCTACCAGAAAAGCAGCGGCTTGAGCGGCTATAGTGAAAAAACTTTACTGATTGGGTCACTTTTGCCAGATGATGCAATTATCTTTCCCCAAGGTGACAGGAGGCAAAAATGCTGACAAATTTTCGGAAATTTCAGCTAGAAGTTAATGACATTACTATCAATGGTGTCAAAAGTGGGCGCGGTTTTCCGCTGCTTTTGCTCCATGGTTATCCCCAAACCCATCAAATGTGGCATAAAATCGCCCCCCGATTAGCGGCTAATTTTACGGTGATCGCCACGGATCTGCGCGGCTACGGGGATAGCGATAAACCCTTACCCCTAGAGGATTCTAGCAATTATTGCAAGCGGGTGATGGCCCTCGATCAGGTATTGCTGATGGAAAAATTGGGTTATCAGGAGTTTTATCTAATCGGCCACGATCGAGGGGCGCGAGTTTCCCACCGTCTCGCCCTTGATTTTCCCAAAAAGGTCAAAAAACTCGTTTTACTCGATATAGCTCCGACGCTGGCGATGTACGAGGCGACTGATAAAACTTTTGCCACTGCCTACTATCATTGGTTTTTCTTGATTCAGCCTTCCCCTTTTCCCGAAACCCTGATCGCCGCTAATCCCGATTATTATCTGCAACATTGCTTGCAAAGTTGGGGTCGAGATTTTAGCGCTTTTACAGAGGAAGCTTTGGGGGAATATCGGCGTTGTTTTCGAGATTTAAGCACGATAACCGCCACTTGTGCCGATTATCGGGCCGCCGCTACCATCGATTTAGAGCATGATCGTCAGGATTTAGACCGGAAAATTTCCTCTCCCCTCTTGGTTCTTTGGGGAGAAAAAGGTTTCATTGCACGTCAATACGATGTGATCGCTCTTTGGCAGCAGCGAGCTAATCAAGTCACGGGACAGGCGATCGCCAGTGGTCATTTTTTACCGGAAGAAGCACCGGAAGAGACGGGACAGGCGATCGAGGAGTTTCTTGGCTAAGTAAAGATATTGATAGCGAAATTCTCTGAGTTAGGAGCCAGAAGAAAGGAGGTAAATCGTTAGCTAATCGGGGTTTCACTTTGACAAAATTATACTCCTGTTAGAATCTTGAACCTAAGATAATTATTAAACACAGGAGGAAAAAACTGGGATTAAATCGATTTTTTTCAATCAATTACCAATCAAATATTATTATGCAAATGCTAAAATATTCCCTGATTGTCCCCATCTATAACGAGGAAGAAACTATTGCCGAACTATATCGCCGGGTGAGTGCCATCATGAATAATTTAGATGGGGCGGTAGAATTAATTATAGTAAATGATGGTAGTAAAGATAGTTCCTTAAAACTGCTGCGAGAACTGCACAAAGCTGATTCACGAGTATGTTATATCAGTTTCGCCCGCAATTTTGGTCATCAAGCGGCGGTAACTGCTGGACTTAATTTTTGCCGAGGACAAGTAATTATTGTTTTAGATGCTGACCTGCAAGATCCGCCCGAATTAATTCCCCAAATGATTGAAAAATGGCAAGAGGGGTATCAAGTAGTTTATGCCCAAAGAACCAAAAGAAAACAAGAAAGTTGGTTTAAAAAACTGACGGCCTATCTCTTTTATCGTTTGCTTAAAAGACTAGCCGATGTGGATATTCCCGCCGATACAGGAGACTTTTGTTTAATGGATCGTCAGGTAGTAGATCTATTAAATTCTCTCCCAGAAAGAAATCGTTATATTCGTGGGTTGCGCGCTTGGATTGGCTTTCCACAAACTGCGGTTAAATTTGAACGGGATGCGCGCTTTGCCGGGGAAGTAAAATATACCTTTAGCAAATCATTATCTTTAGCTATTAATAGCCTAGTATCTTTTTCCCGTGTCCCCTTACGTTTTGCCACCTATCTAGGATTATTTTCTGCCCTGATATCTTTGATTATGGCTCTGTTAGTATTATATTGGCGTTTACAGCAGCCCAACTCACCGATCACGGGTTTTGCCACGATTATGATCGCTATATTTTTTCTGGGTTCTGTACAGCTAATTAGCATCGGAATACTAGGAGAATATATCGGCAGAATTTACGAGGAAGTTAAAGGCAGACCCACCTATACAATTGCTGAGTTAGCTGGCTTACAAATTTCTTGATTCTTGTCAGTAAGAATCGGTAATTTTTTGCTGTTTTGCCCATCTGGATCAAACTCGATCCGCCTTTGCGATCGCTAATCATTAAGCCTTGGCGGAGAGTTTCTCGGTCTCGGAGAATCTTCGCACAATAACGATCGAGCATTCTTTGCCAGCGACGGACAGGATCACAATCCCCGGTGACAGAGACAAGACGACCAAAAACGGAATTTTTTAGCCCAGTTTCACAGAGACGAAATTTCGCCTCTGTTGGCTGGATCGATAGCTGATTAAATCGCTAATAATTTTCTTGCGGATTTGTGGCGGGAGGATTTTCTTGGTAGGAAAAGCTGCTACCAAACTCGAATTCCTGTCCGTAGGCTTCCTCTCCGTGTTGAGGCACATCTAACCCTTCTGCCTCCGTATTCGGTTTAACCCGCAAATCCATGAATAAACTGAGAACTTTCAGGATGACGAAAGTACCCACGGCAGCAAAGATATAAGTGGCAGCAACGCCAACAAATTGCGTCCAGACTAAGCCGGGGTTGCCAAATAGTAAACCGTCATTACCGAAGGAATTAACCGATTTAGTGGCAAAAACCCCCGTAAGGATCGCCCCTACCGTCCCACCCACACCATGGACAGGATAGGTATCCAAAGAGTCATCAAAGCGCAATTTTGCCCGGAGACTAACCGCAAAAAAACAGGTAAGGGCAGTGATCGAACCAATCAGAATCGCACCGATGGGTAGAACAAAACCGGCAGCGGGAGTAATACCCACTAATCCCCCCAAAAATCCACTAGCAATACCGATCGCTGTCGGTTTACCCCGTAAAATCCATTCTATCAGCATCCATGTCAAACCCCCAGCCGAAGCGGCGATACTGGTATTAACAAAAGCTGTCGTGGCTAGGGAACTAGAGGAAAGTGCGCTACCACCATTAAAACCAAACCAACCGAACCAGAGTAAACCGATACCGAGGAGAACAAACGGCACATTATGGGGTGCATAGGTTTGGGTACCAAAACTACGCCGCGGACCGATTACCCAAGCGGCCACCAGCGCGGAAATCCCGGAACTGATGTGAACAACGGTTCCACCGGCGAAATCCAGCGCTCCAGTAGCTGCTAACCAACCCTTACCCCAAACCCAGTGAGCTAGGGGAGAATAGATAAAGGTGGACCAAAGCAGTAAAAACCAAAAATAGGCCTTAAAGTTGACCCGTTCTACGATCGCCCCCGAAATCAAAGCTGGGGTGATGATGGCGAACATCATCTGATAGACCATAAACACTTGATGGGGAACCGTGGGAGCATAGCCGGTGCTATCGGGCGCGGTGGCCGTGACACCGTTGAGAAAAACCCAATCCAGACCACCGATAAAAGCTTCAATTCCTTCCCCAAAGCCACTTTTACCCGGGGTAACATCAAAAGCCAGACTATAACCCCAAAGCACCCAAGTTACACCGATGACACCCATGGCCACCAAACTCATCATCATGGTGTTGAGGACGTTACGGGAACGCACTAAACCCCCATAAAAAAAAGCCAGTCCGGGGGTCATTAATAAAACTAAAGCTGAGGAGATCAGCATCCAAGCGGTATCCCCAGAACTAATCGGATTGGGGGGAGCGGCGGCGATGGTTTCCGCAAAAACCGGGGCAACTCCGCAATTGAATCCCAGTCCCAGCAAAAGTATGGTTATTCCTACGATCTTTTTCATTGTCGGTTGGTGGTTAGTAGCAAGATTATTTTTTTCTGTCTGGAAAGAGACAAAAACCGAAAGAGAAAAGGTTTAGAAGGCAATTATAGCCACCGATCGCATCAGGGCGAGGCCTTCTTCCTTTTCTCTTTAACTTTGTCGGGGATCAATTAATCTATCTTTATAAGGTTTACCCTAACGAGTGCTAGGCGTTTCCATGTCAACAGTAGAAGCATAATAGCCACCGGCAACGATATCGGACTCCTTGACGAAACCGCTATAGGCTTCCATCCCGTGTTCACCCACATCCAGACCTTCTAATTCTTCTTCGGGAGTAACACGAATACCGAGGGTAGCCTTGAGGATTGTCCAAACAATACCACTAACAATCACGGTAAATGCCCCTACTGCCACAATTCCGATAATTTGGTTAATAAACAGTTGCAATTGACCGGTGATTAAACCCGCATCTTTATTGAAGATACCCACGGCTAAAGTTCCAAACACACCACAGACGAGGTGAACGGAAGTCGCACCCACCGGGTCATCAATTTTCAGGTTATCGAAGAAAGCCACCGAGTAAACCACGACCACACCGGCAATTAAACCGATGATTGCCGCCGACCAATAGGATACACCATCACAACCAGCAGTAACGGCTACTAAACCGGCCAGAATACCGTTAATAATCATCGAAAGGTCAGGTTTACCATCTTTCGCCCAAGCGGTAAAGGTAGCGGCAATACCCCCCGCAGCCCCGGCGAGGTTAGTGGTGACAGCGATATAGGGAACAGTTTCATTAACCGCTAAAGCAGAACCGGGGTTAAAACCAAACCAGCCAATCCAGAGAATTAAACAACCCAAGGTCGCGATACTCATGTTATGGCCGGGTAAGGCACTGGTGCGACCGTTGATATATTTACCCATTCTCGGGCCGAGAATTGCCGCCCCGGTTAAAGCAGACCAACCACCGACCGAGTGAACCACCGTCGAACCGGCGAAGTCTTTAAAACCAAGGTCGGCTAACCAACCGCCACCCCAAACCCAGTGACCGGTGATCGGGTACATGATACCGACGATAATTAAGCTAAAAACCAGGAAATCGACGAATTTAATCCGTTCTGCCACGGCCCCAGATACAATGGTTGCTGCCGTTCCCGCGAAAGCGACTTGGAACAGGAAAAACACCGAGGTGGGCAAATATTCCGGCATGGCGTAGGTGGCGGGATCGCTACTGCTGAGGAACCATCCTCCTGTACCGAAAAATTCGTTACTGACAGACCCAAACATCAGGGAGAAACCGATCGCCCAAAATGATATGGTGGAGAGGGCGAAAACGATCAGGTTTTTGGCGAGAACGTTAACGGCGTTTTTCTGGCGACAGAATCCCGTTTCTAGCATCGCAAAACCCGCGTTCATAAAGATCACGAGGATGGCGGCAATTAAAACCCAGATTGTATTAAGGGCGTTTTGGACATCTTCGGGGGTTAGGGGTTTCGCATCTTGGGCCTGTACGGCTGCGTTCCAAACCACGAAAATAATCGCGGACAAAGGAACACAAGCTAACCAGACAGGGTTAATTTTCGGTAACAAACCGACAAGTTCCCCAGATTTTCGAGCAATTCGTTTCATCGTTAATTCGTTTACTTTTTTGAGTTAGTAGGTCGATTCATTACTGTTGAAAATAATTACCGAGCAATTATGTCCGTTCAACCGCTAAATCCTAGGAACAGGGGTCAATCATTTCAGAAGACCAAACACCTAGGGATTTATCTTGGGGTGTGAGTAGTCAATGTTTTTTGATCTTTGTTTTTTTTTATTTGAGATTTCTGTATCCTCTGATACGTTTCACTTTAAAATAACAATAGCAAAGAAGTTATCAGTTATCAGTTATCAGTTATCAGTTAGAAAGGGGATATAGGGATTTAGGGGTTTAGGAATTTAGGGGTTTAGGGGTTTAGGGAAATTTCAGCCAAATGCCCCACTACCCCACTACCCCCCGCAACGCGCACGAAGTGACCACCCCACACCCCACACCCCATCACCTCATCACCTCATCACCCCCATCTCCCAATTCATAATTTATAATTTATAATTCCCACTGATCACTGATCACTGATTACTGATCACTGATAAAGTTTCCCCTCCTTTGGAGAAATAAACCATGGCCCGGGCAACGGAATTCGATCGCAAAATGATGCAAAGATGTCTAACCCTTGCTAGGCAAGCCTTGGGGCGGACTTCTCCTAATCCTTTGGTGGGTTCTGTGATCGTTCAAGAGGGGACAATTATCGGCGAAGGTTTTCACCCAGGGGCCGGACAACCCCATGCAGAAGTTTTCGCCCTGAGACAGGCGGCAGAAAAAGCCCGTGGTGCCACTTTATACGTCAATCTCGAACCCTGTAACCACTATGGACGTACTCCCCCCTGTAGCGAGGCAATTGTGCAAGCAGGCATTAAAAAAGTGGTGGTAGGGATGATCGATCCTAATCCCCTGGTGGCGGGGAAAGGCATTCAAAGATTAGCATCGGCAGGCATCGAGACGCTGGTGGGGGTGGAGGAGTCCGAATGTCGTCAACTCAATCAGGGTTTTATCCATCGCATCACCACTAAAAAACCCTTCGGTATCCTCAAATATGCCATGACTCTCGATGGCAAAATTGCCGCTACTAGCGGTCATAGCACTTGGATTACTAGCCCCGCTTCTCGCCAAATAGTCCATCAACTGCGATCGGCCTGTGATGCGATTATCGTCGGCGGTAGCACTGTCCGTCAAGATAATCCCCACCTCACCACTCACGGCCTCTCCGATCATAATCCCCTGCGCGTGGTCATGACTCGATCGCTCGATTTACCCCCCTCCGCCCATCTTTGGGATACCAGTCAATTTCCCACCCTTGTTTATACACAAATTGATGCTAATGTCAAGCTTAAGCAACAATTATTAACAAAAGGCGTGGAAGTGATCGAACTAACCGAGGTGACACCCACTTTAGTGATGGAAAATCTTGCTCAGAGGGGATTTTGTCAGGTTTTGTGGGAGTGCGGCGGCGGTTTAAGCGCAGCCGCGATCGCTGAGGGCATGGTACAAAAAATTATCGCTTTTATTGCGCCCAAAATCATCGGGGGAATCAAGGCACCTACTGCCGTGGGTGATTTAGGTTTCCAGTTAATGAGCCAAGCTTTACAGTTAGAAAATGTCACGGTTAATTATCTCAATCCCGATATTTTGATTGAGGGATATCTGCAAAGTGAAAAGTAGAGCTACTGCAATTCTGGCTCAATCGGCAAATCTCAACCAACCGCTTGTAAAAGTCAAAAAGTCATCAATAAACCCGATTTTTGCGATCGAGTTCCAGAAATCGCCCCGCAGCCGTCAAATCCCTTGATCGGTACGGTTATCCCCCTAGAGGAAGTTGGGCAATCGCTCTGTGATCAATGCTGCCATTATCGAGCAAAATAAAAAAGTTAGAATAGTCAAGCCCTTAGTGATTGAACGTATGACGGTACTCGAAAAAGGTAATATCACGATTCATACCGAGAATATCTTCCCTATTATCAAAAAATCCCTCTACACTGACCATGAAATTTTTCTGCGGGAATTGATATCTAATAGTGTTGATGCCATCTCGAAATTAAAAATGGCTTCCTTAGCAGGAGAAGCGAGAGGAGAAGTCCCCGAACCAGAAATTAATCTCGCCATCGACAAAGAAAATCGTACCCTATCAATTACCGATAACGGTATCGGGATGACGGCGGAAGAAATCAAGAAATATATTAACCAAGTTGCCTTTTCCAGTGCGGAAGAATTTATCAATAAATACCAAAAATCAGCCAACGATTTAATCGGTCATTTTGGCCTAGGTTTTTATTCGGCTTTTATGGTGGCTAAAAAGGTAGAAATTGATACTCTTTCCTATCAAGAAGGTGCTACCCCTGTCCATTGGTCTTGTGATGGTTCTCCCGAGTTTGAATTAACCGATTCTTCCCGCAGCCAAATCGGCACCACTATCACCCTAACTTTAATGGATGAGGAAGGGGAATATTTAGAACCTGCCCGCATTCGCCAGTTAGTCAAAACCTACTCAGATTTTATGCCCGTTCCCATTAAAATTGATGGGGAAGTGATTAATCAACAACGGGCTTTATGGAAAGAATCTCCTCAAAATCTGACTAAAGAAGACTACCTAGAATTCTATCGTTATCTCTATCCTTTCCAAGAAGAACCTTTACTCTGGGTACATCTGAATACCGATTATCCTTTCTTGCTCAATGGCATTCTTTATTTTCCCAAACTCAGACCGGATGTGGATGTCTCAAAAGGGCAATTAAAGTTATTCTGTAATCAGGTTTTTGTCAGCGATCATTGCGAGGAAATTATTCCCGATTTCCTGATACCCTTGCGAGGAGTTATCGATAGTCCAGATATTCCTTTAAATGTGTCTCGAAGTGCTTTAACCAAAGATCGCACCGTTCGCCGTATTGCCGATTTTATTGCCAAAAAAATTGCTGATCGCCTCAAATCTCTCTACAATGAAGACGCAAAAGAATATATTCGTTGTTGGGAAGATGTGGGAACTTTTATTAAATTTGGTTCCTTAAAAGAGGATAAATTTAAACAGCAGGTAGAAGATATTTTAATCTATCGCACTACCTACAAACTCCCAGAAACTGCGGTACAAGTGGAAGTGCAAACCGCCGAAGGTGACGCATGGCAAGAAACAACGGCAAAAACTCCCCTAGAAGCGATGGAACAGGAAGGTTATACTACTCTCAAAGCCTACCTAGAACGCCATAAAGAACGCCACGAAAATCGAGTTTTTTACTGTACCGATCCTCGTAGCCAATCCACCTACGTTGAACTCTACAAAAATCAAGGGTTAGAAATCCTCTTCTTTGATTCTTTCATCGATACTAATTACTTTATTCCCTTCCTAGAAAGAGAATACTCCGATGTGAAATTCACCCGGGTTGATTCTGAATTAGACTCGACACTGCTCGAACAGGATCAAGCTAGTGAAATTATCGATCCGGGTAGTAATAAAACCCGGGCTGAATTAATCAAAGAAATCTTCGCCAAAGCTCTCGATAATTCCCGCATCAATATCAAAACTGAAGCCTTGAAATCTGATGATCCCCAAGGTACTCCCCCGGCAATTGTCTTACTTCCAGAAGCGATGCGACGCTTACAGGAAATGACGGCAATGATGCAGCAAAAAGCCATGGCTTTCCCCGAAGAACATATTCTGATGATTAATACTAATCATCCCCTCATTCAACAAATTATCCAGATTAGTCAGGGAAGTATTGTTACTGGTAGTGGCGAATCTCCATCGGCGCAATTAGCGAAAATGCTCTGTCAGCACGTTTATGATTTAGCTTTAATCGCTCAAAAAGGATTTGATGCTGAGGGAATGCAAGCTTTTGTGGAACGTTCCAATCGCGTTCTGACTAAGCTAACCGAAAAGATTTAATCTATTGCCAAACTTTGGCTGTTCCGATATGCTGAGAGTGTGTTAATTCACACTCTATTTTTTTAACCCAATCAATATGATCTAGCGATAAGCTATCTTGCCGCCGTCAGCCTTGAATCAGTTATCAGTTATCAGATGTAAGTTTTCAGTTCACTTATACTGTTTACTGTTTACTGATAACTGATAACTGATAAGTAGGGAGGCACAATTATTTGTAGGATGGGTTAGCGGTAGCGTAACATGAGCGGGCGTTGGGTTTCATGCTTCAACCCAACCTACGTTTTGTTTACTGATAACTGATAACTGATAACTGATAACTGAAAAATGCGTTTACCCACCCTCAAATATGAGCGAGGAACCTTAATTCTCCATCCACCACCAAAAGGGAAAAAATGGCTAGATTTTGCCACTTGGGATGATCGTATCGAAAGATTTCGCATTTTGGCCATTCATTATCGTCCTCTCGTCGAAACCCTACAGGAGGAGGGCATTAACTTCCAAGATGAAGCAAAAGCTTTCAACAATTTAGAATTAATTGCCAGTTTTGAACGGGAACCTTACCCCCACCAAACTGAAGCGTTAATCGCTTGGAAAAAATCCCAGAGAAGGGGTGTTATCGTCCTTCCCACCGCTGCTGGTAAAACCTATCTTGCCCAATTAGCTCTACAATCGACTCCCCGCAGCACCTTAATTATCGTGCCGACTATTGATTTAATGCACCAGTGGTATGCCCAGATGTTGGCGGCTTTTCCCGATGCCGAGGTGGGATTATTAGGGGGAGGTTCTAAGGATAATAGTGCTATTTTAATCGCCACCTATCAAAGTGCGGCAATTTACTCAGAAACTCTTGGCAATCGTTACGCTTTTTTGATTTTTGATGAATGTCATCATTTACCATCGGATTTCTTTCGGAAAATAGCGGAAGATTCGATCGCACCCTATCGTTTAGGCTTAACAGCAACACCGGATCGCGGTGATGGTAGTCATCAAGATTTAGATTATCTTATTGGTGCAATTGTTTATCAAAAAAGTCCCCAAGACTTGTCAGGAAAAGCCCTAGCGGATCATGAAATAATTCAAATTAAAGTGAAACTATCTGCCAAAGAACAGGAAAAATATCAAGAAGCAATTAAAATTCGCAATGATTTTTTAAGAAAAAATAATCTCAGTTTGTCTGGTTTAGATGGTTGGCAAAATTTTGTCATGATTAGTGCCAGAAGTAGCGAAGGGCGCCGCGCCATGTTAGCGCACCGGGAGTCGAAGGAAATATCCTCCGGAACCCAGGGAAAATTGCGGGTTTTAGCCGAGTTAATCTGTGAACACTATCCGGAACCAATTTTAATTTTTACCAACGATAATGCCACAGTTTACCGCATTTCCGAGAGCTTTTTAATACCTGCCATAACCCATCAAACTCCCGTGAAAGAACGCCATGAAATCCTGACCCGTTTTCGTCAGGGAGAATACAAAATTCTGGTGACTTCCCATGTTCTTAATGAAGGGGTTGATGTGCCGGAAGCACGCATCGCGATTATTTTATCGGGAACTGGTTCCACTAGGGAATATATTCAGCGTTTAGGACGGGTTTTAAGAAAAGGCCAACAAGAGGATAAACGGGCGATTTTGTATGAAGTGATAGCCGAAAATACGACGGAGGAAAAAACCTCCCAACGACGACGGGGAGAGCATAAAAATAAAACTAGCTATAAAACCGGTAATCGACAATTGGAATTATTGCCTTCTCCTCCAAAAAAATCTTTTTCTTTCCCGAAAGCTGCCGAATCTTCTACCCCTTGGGTAAGTTCTCCAGAGTCCGAGGAAGAATAAAAAATTTCTCTGGGGTATTTTCCTCTATAATAAAGGTAAAAAATCTGGATTGATACCCCTATGACCGAACTTGCTCAACAAAAATGTCAACCTTATCAATCGGGTTCTTCTCCTATCACTGCCGAGGAAATTACCGCTTTACAGGCTAAAATTCCCGATTGGAATCTCTTAGAATACGAGGGGATTCCCCGTCTGCAAAAACTCTATAAATTTGCCAATTTTCAAGGGGCAATCGCCTTTACTAATGCCGTGGGAGAGGCAGCGGAAAAAGAAGGCCATCACCCCGCTTTATTGACAGAATGGGGTAAAGTTACCGTTTCTTGGTGGACCCATGACGTGGGGGGATTACATCAAAATGATTTCATCATGGCTGCCCGTACCGATGATATTTATCGCCAACAAAATGCTTAATCGTAGGCACGAATCATCGCTTGGGTTCCCTGTTTAATTCCCTTACCTTCGTCCAATTCTGCTACTACTTTAAATAGAGTTTCCGCTAAATCTGTCCCGGGCAGAATTTCCCCGGCTGTCTGGGCAGTTTCTTTGACTAATCGCAAATCTTTTAAGATATGTTCAATCATAAAAGCCGGCTGTAAATCTTGGGCGAGGATTTTTGGTCCCAAATTTTCCAACGCCCAAGAACCTGCCGCCCCCGTTTTACAGACTTCTATGACTAAATTGGGGTCTAATCCTTGAATTTTTGCCATTTTTAGAGCCTCACACAGCGCCACCATGTGAACTGCCCCCAAGACTTGATTACAGAGTTTTACCGCTTGTCCGTTGCCAATTTCGCCACACCAGCGAATAGTTTTACCCATGGCTTGAAAACAGGGCAGACAAGTCTGAAAATCCGCTTCTTTCCCCCCCACCATAATAGTTAAAGTGCCGTTTTTCGCCCCAATATCGCCCCCAGAAACGGGAGCATCGAGAAAACGGAGATTATTTTCCTCTAGCTTTTTACCAATCATCCTAGCGGCTTGAGAGCCAATGGTACTCATATCCACCACCAGAGTTCCCACCGCTGCCGATTCCACGACACCCCCCGGTCCCAAAATTACCGCTTCCACGTCAGGCACATCCCCGACGCAGGTAAAGACAATCTCGGCATCCCTGACGGCGGCGGCAATATTAGAACAAATGTTCGCACCAGCTGCCCCAGCAATGGTTATCCCCGGCGCTTCTGGGGTACGATTCCAAGCATTGACAGCAAAACCCTGACGGACAAGATTAGCCGTCATCGGCGCTCCCATCACTCCTAATCCTAAAAAGGCAATTTTTTGACTCATAATTTTCGTAATCAATGGAAAGGGAGGTGTGGGGATGTGGGGATGTGGGGTGTGGGGAAGTGGGGAAGTGGGGAAGTGGGGAAGTGGGGAAGTGGGGAAGCTGTCTCATCACCCTATCACCCCAAAACCCTATTACCCCAAAACCCTATCACCCTATCACCCTATCACCCTATCACCTGACGACCGACGACCGACGGCTAAAGTAATTCTACCATTTGCAGAAATTGGGCTTCTGAAAGGGTTTTAATGCCTAATTTTTGAGCCTTTTTGAGTTTCTCACCGGGAGCTTTACCGAGGAGAATATAATCAGTATTCGCACTGGGGGAACCGGTAACAGTACCACCGACATTAATAATCAATGATTTCGCTTGCTCGCGACTGATTTGGCTGAAGGTTCCTAGTATAACTACGGTTTTTCCTCTTAGGGTATTTTCTGCGGATTCTTGACTCGTCTGGACTATCTTTGCTGCGGGTTGCACTTCTAAACTTGTATCGGCAACCGGGATTTTTTCTGCTGCTACTACCGGAGTTTCCTCGGCAATCACTGGGGGAGTTTCCGGTTCCTCTACTACCGGAGTTTCCTCGGCAATCACCGGGGGAGTTTCCGGTTCTTCTACTACCGGAGTCTCGCTAATAATTGCTTCCGGTTCATTAGTAGTAATAGGGGCAGTTTGTTGAGAGAAATCGTCTCTTTCTTGTTGTAGGTTTTGAATTTGAACCTCTAAAGCGGCGATTTTTTCTTGCTTAGTTGTTAACTCACCCTCAAACTTAATTTTTTCCTTTTCTAAAGCTTTAGCTGCCGTTTTTTGGGCTTCTAAATCTTGAGTTAGTTGGCGATTTTGTTGGCTTAATTCCTCGATATGACGGGAAGTTGTGGTTTCTAATTGGTCTTTTTCGGTACTTAATTGGTGTAGTTGAATCTCTAAATTAGCAATATTTTCCCGATAGGTTTCTAACTGTTGGGGTAACTGGGTTAATTCCTGTAATTGCCCTTCTAAATCAGCAATTTTTGCCTGAGAATCGGCTAATTGTTGGGGTAACTGGGTTAATTCCTGTAATTCCCCTTCTAAATCAGCAATTTTTGCCTGAGAATCGGCTAATTGTTGGGGTAACTGGGTTAATTCCTGTAATTGCCCTTCTAAATTAGCAATTTTTGCCTGAGAATCGACCAATTGTTGGGGTAACTGGGTTAATTCCTGTAATTGCCCTTCTAAATCAGCAATTTTTGCCTGAGAATCAGCCAATTGTTGGGGTAACTGGGTTAATTCCTGTAATTGCCCTTCTAAATCAGCAATTTTTTCGGCAGCAGTGGTTAATTCTGCCGATAATTCCCCTTTCTGGACTTCTAACGCTTGTAAATCCAGTTTAGCTGCTTCGAGACGAGCGCCGAGACTGTCCTTTTCGTCGGTTATAGCCGCCACTTGAGCGACGGTTTCTTGGAGTTTTATAGTTAAATTGTCGCATTCTTGACCTAAAGAGAGCGATCGAGTTTGACTTGCGGCTAAATCTTCGCTGAGAGACTTTTTTTCCTGTTCTAACCCGCTAATTTGACCCTGTAAGCTGGCTATTTCTTGCTGTCCTTGCTCATACTGTTCTGTTTGGTGAGCCAGATTCTGTTCTAGGGTTTGAATTTGACTTTGCAAGCTGGGAATTTGGGCGGCTAAATCGCTTAATTCTTGATTTTTATGCTCTAAATCGGCCACTTTCGCCTTTAATTCCTCGGCTTTTTCTAGCTCTTGCTGTAAGAGAGCTTTATCCTGTTCTAGGGTCTGAATTTGACTAGAGAGAGAGGTGGTCTGTTTTTTGGTCAAATCAAATTGACGGTTAATTTCACCTTTTTGCTGCTCTAAAGTTTGAATCTGTGCCTCTAGGCTAGTAATTTGGGCTTTTTCTGCCTCTAACTGCTCCATCAAACCCACTTTCTCCGCTTCTATGTCCTTAGCGGTGGTTTTCAGTTGTTCGATTTCACTCTCACCTATCTGCACAGCTTGCTGGAGGGACTGGAGAGAATTTTCTAAATCCGTAGCTTTATACTGTAATTGGGCGGAATGTTGTTCTATGTGAATTATCTTGGCGTGCAACTGCTGATTTTCGTCTTTTAAGTCTGATTGCGCCACGTCTAAACCCTTGACTTGAACCAACAAATCTGCGTTACTTTGCTGTAATTGCGCTTGTGCGGCTAAAAGGGCGGTATTTTTGCTGACGAGACCAGAGCGCGACCAGAGGAATAGTCCTCCGAAAACAGCACTTAAACCTAATCCTTCATAAATTAATTCGTTGAGCATATCTACCCTCCTAGACAAGCGAAAAACAGTCACCTAACCGAACTGATGCGGCAATTTTGGTTATAGACCTACATCTCTACTTATATCAGTTACGGGGTACATTCGGGGGAAGGGGGGAAAAGTCACTTCTTTCATCCCGGTGTAAAAAGGTGATTTAGCTATTCGCGTCATGCTAACCTGTATCTGATCCCATTCTTGGGTGATTTCCAGGTTGATTTCTTCCTGATGGTCAAAATAGTAGCCCATGGCCGCAGGAGCTATGGTTGATAATTATCCATTGACCGCGATCGCCTTTTGACCTTTGACCCCTTCCCCTTGAACTGCGATCGCTGATTTGTTGATAGTCAATAATTGATTGAAAAAACACGGATGAGAAGCTAGGGACATTTCTTCTCCGCCAAGTCGCTAGAATGGGACTAGACTTCTCAATCTTAAAGAATCTTCCTATGTCAGACGCTGTAACGATCGCCGATATTTACAAGTTATTTGAAAGAACTGAGGCCCAATTTGCCGAGTTTCAAAAGGAAGCCGATCGCCGCAATGCCGAGGCTGATCGCCGCAGAGAGGAAGCTAATCGCACGATGGAAGAATTAAAAAAACAGGTACAAGAAACCACCAAAGCAGTTAATAATCTAACAACGCGCTGGGGTAGATTCGTTGAAGAACTGGTGGAGCCTGCGGTGGTCAGGTTATTTCAGGAACGGGGCATTGATGTCACCCAAACGATGAGTCGCTTGAAAAGTAAGCGTCCTGGGGCGGCAATGGAGATTGATATTGTGGCGGTGAATGGGAGCGAGTTGGTG
>VYKR01000106.1_pt1 | contig 19224 bp, 11 predicted proteins | sample 5109561 | NCBI WGS metagenome assembly VYKR01 (sample SAMN12291799, study PRJNA351875) | freshwater metagenome | isolation source: freshwater lake | place: USA: Michigan, Ford Lake | collected 2015-08-15
CCAGAACAGAGTAAATCTGTTAAGGCAGGTGCGGAACCCCGCAAGGGAAAGAAGCAGAAACCCAAATCGTGAGGTTTGGGAATCACCGTCCGTTTACGGCGGTGAGGATGTCAAAACTACCCTTGACTGTGGAAAGTATCAAGAATACCTACGCGGCTGGACGAGGAAAAAGAAAGAGTCGAGACGGAGCAAAAAGTAAGCGTGGAGGGATTCCAGGTCGTGTGGATATTCTCCTCTCCGATCTCCCCCGCAACGCGCACGAAGTGGTCTCCCCACACCCTTCTCCCTTTTCCCCCAATACTATCGGGACGGGGAAGAATTGATCGGGGGTAAAGAAGGAGAAATTTCGCTACCTCGATCGAATATTTCCAGATTCCATTGACCGAAACGATTACTTTCAAAAGCAATAAAACGACCGTTCCCACTAATCGTCGGACGACGCACTTCTCCTAAAATATTTTCGGTGAGATTTTTTGCTTGCAGAGTTTGTCGATCATAAATATATATATCGGGTTTACCGGACTGTTCCGACACATAAACAATATAACGACCATCGGCACTAATATCCGGTTGATCTTGATAGGTTTTTGCTTGATTTAACCCGGGTAGGGGAACTAAACGATTAGCCACTCGATCGAATAAATAAACCGTTCGTTGACCCCTGCGATCGGAGGCAAAAACCAGATAACGACCATCGTAGTTAAAACGGGGATTATCTTCCGAGGAAGGGGTATTTAAAGTATTTCCTAAAAGCTGTTGGGGAGGGGTGACAAAACCCGCATCACTACATCCCCCCAGACTGATGATATTAACCGCAAGCAAAAGTCGCAGAAGTTTAGGAAACCTGATCATCGGTCGGCACCGGGGAAGGAAGGATACAACAATTAATATCATCAAGACAAACTTTACCCCAATGCAATGCCCAACGCACCAATTCCACCCGATTATCGGTTTTTGTTTTTGTCAAGATATTACTAATATGATTATCAACGGTACGCTTACTAATCTCTAGCTTTTCCGAGATTTCTTGATTGGTTAAACCATTAGCCACTAAATCGAGTATTTCTAGCTCTCGATCGGATAATGAAGCGGCTGTTTGAAACTTCCCAGCAGACATGAGTATAATTCCTCTCGTATATGTACTTATCATTCTAGAAGAATTTTTTCCCCAGGAATCGATAATCAGTAATCAGTGTTGCCAAAGGCACGGCGTAGCCGTCCAGTAAAGAGTAATCAGTGAAAAGACAGCACTGTTACTGCCATTTGATGATGCACACTTAATACAGATGGTTTGCGGCAAAAAGCTTTTCCTGGGGGCCGGGTGTGGGGTGTGGGGTGTGGGGTGTGGGGTTTTATCGATTTTCAGGTGGTCAACTACCTAATTTTCAGGGAAAAAGTCCCGGAATTTTCCCCCCGATCCCCGCAATGGCTGGCACTTTTTGAGGGGACAAAAGTCTAAAAGTCTTGGCTCTTCGGTTTTTGTTATGCAATGGAGGGGGGTTATAAGGGATGGAACCCTTATATAGAAAGGCATTTAGCGATTTTTGTCAATTGTTTTTGCTCTAGAGCGAACTAATCAATTAGGTCTCTTGCCAGATAAGGGTTTAGTCGATTTATGCCCCCCTATCGAACCATACCAAGTAACGAAGAACCCAAAATCTTTGTGGACAATGCGTTGAGAGGGATTGTTCCCCTGTCAGACTCAAAACTGATAACAAGGGCCGAATCTCAGACCTAATTGGTTAAGCTAAAAGCTTTGATGTGCTTAGTTTCTAACCTTCTTTTTAGGTAGGAGAATTGTCAGATTCTGTCTTTTGCACGAGCTGATAACTGATAACTGATAACTGATAACTGATAACTGATAACTGATAACTGACAAGGCTAACGGCTGGTACTATATAATAAAAAACGCTCTTTAGTTAGATATTGAGAAAAACATGGAAGTTATCCCCGCTATTGATATTCTCGATGGCAAATGTGTGCGACTTTATCAGGGAGATTACCAACAATCGCAGGTTTTTAACGATAATCCCGCAATAGTGGCGCGAGAATGGGTCAATCAGGGGGCAACCAGATTACATTTAGTTGATTTGGATGGAGCCAAAGAGGGTAAATCGGTTAATTTGTCAACTATTGAAACAATTCTTAATGATATTGCCATTCCCGTACAGGTGGGGGGTGGACTGCGAGATCTAGAAACGGTGAGTAATCTCCTAAAAATCGGGGTAGAAAAGGCGATTGTCGGGACAGTAGCCGTAGAAAAGCCCGAATTAGTCAGCGAACTTTGTCAAAGCTTTCCGGGGCAAATAATTGTCGGTATTGATGCTCGCGATGGCAAAGTTGCCACCAGGGGTTGGTTAGAAACTTCTGCGGTAGATGCGATCGCTCTTGGTCAAGATATGGCAAAAAGAGGAGCCAGCACGATTATCTACACTGATATTCATCGAGATGGCACCCTTTCTGGCCCAAATCTCGCAGCTTTGCGAGAATTAGCCGAATCTGTCGAAATTCCCGTGATCGCCTCTGGGGGCATTAGTTCCCTGACGGACCTACTGAGTTTATTGTCTTTGGAACCTTTGGGAGTAACGGGAGTAATCGTAGGCCGCGCCCTTTATACCGGTGCAGTGAACCTCTCGGAAGCGATTAGCGCGATCGGATCAGGCCGTTGGCAGGATCTACCCCCGAATTTTTTCGCTTAACGGACTTGTTTGAGAGTATCCACCTGTTTATTGAACATATCGGTAAATAGTCCCAAAACAGTGCGATTTTCATTGACTTTGATGTTAACGCTCACGGACATCCCCGATTGCAGCGGCAGAGTGGATTTATCTTTCAAAACTAACTCTTGACTGTTCAAGCTTACCCGGACAGGGAACCGATAAAAACGGTGATTTTCGTCGGGAGGTAAAGCATCGGAACCGATCGAGATTACTTCTCCCTTAATATCGCCGTATTCACTGTAAGAAAAGGAATCAATGCGAATATCAGCCTTTTGTCCCACGCGCACAAAACCGATGTCTTGGTTAGTCACGTCCACCTCTGCCACTAAACAACCTTTAGCGGCATCTTTGATCTGGGTGGGACAGCCATCGGGAACAATTTTTAATAATGCTTCCGCTTGACTCGGTTGGGGAACAAACCCAGGCCGCGCCTTGAGATCAAAGACCACACCACCGATGGGGGCGGTAATTTTTTGATATTTAATCGTCTGTTGTGCTTGACTAATTTGACTATCTAACTCAGCAATGCGCTTGTTGTTATCAATAATAATGCGACTGATCTGACTATCGATTTCAGCGATCCGTTTGTAATTGTCCGCCATTTTATCGCGCACATCTTTTTCGGTGATTACTGTGGTATTAATCAGCTTTTCTCCCGCTTGGGAGATCAACAGGGAATAACGCTTTTCTTCCTGTTCCAGGCGGGAAATTTCGGCGATGCGGGTTTGTACTTCTTTCTCTTGTTTTTCTCGATCGATTTTGCCATTAGCCTCTTGCTGCTGCAATTCATTTTGACGGTCAGTGACCGACTGTTTTTGCTTGTTGATCTGATAACGAGCGATCGCTCCTTCTTCCCCCAAGGGTTCAATATCCTTAAGAATATTACGCTCGATATCCAAGCTTTCTTGGCCCTGTTTCATCGAATTGGCATTACGAGTCTTAATTTCTTCTAAGACTAAACGATCTTTGATTAATTGCGAGCGGGCATCGGCCAACTGTACCCTGGTTTGGGCCAATTGTTTTTCTAATTGTTCCATTTCCAATCTAGCGGCCGCTTGTCGAGAATTGGCCTCCCGTCGGGCAGCCGCGAGACGGGCTAATTGATCCCCTTGTAAAGCAGAGCTAGAAGCACCTTCACTGACCTGTGCTTGATAAAGTTGATTTTCCGCCACTAAAGCGGCACGATTACGGGCTAAATCGGCGATTTCGCTCGGTAATTTTAATTGAGCGATCGAACTTTCCACTTGTGCCGGTGTCAGATCCTGCGCCATTAAGAGACGATAGAATTGATTTTCCTTCTCGGCAGTGGCGCGAATTTTTTTCAAAGATTCTAACTGCACTTGCGAGGCACTGGAATCCATTAAAACCAGTACATCACCTTTGTTAACTCGATCGCCGTCTTTAACTTTAACTTCCTGTACTACCCCATTCACCGGTGCTTGTACTTCTTGGACTTTGCCCTGGGGTTTAAGTTGTCCTTGAGCGCCGACCACCTGCTCGATTTTGGCGAGCGCTGACCAAATTAAAGCGGCAGTGGTGACACTCATTAATGTCCAGATAATCGTCCGCGACCAAATGGGTGATTGTTTCAGGATCACCGATTGTTCCGGTGGGCTGAAAGTGGGTAAAGAAGGGGTAATACTTTTATTTTTCGTGGTAGTGGCCACGTTTTTACCCGCTTGGGTCAGTTCATCGCTTTTACCATTGCCGTTGCCGTTTTGACCGTTGTTAGAATTACCGTCCATGAAGATTCTCCTATATTTATTTTTTCAGTGATCAGTTATCAGTGAACCGATAACTGATCACTGATCACTGATCACTGATAACTGATAACTGACGACCGACTGACTAGATTTGCGAATCCTGTTGTTTATAGAGAGTATAGTAAAGGCCTTTTTTGGCCATTAATTCCTCGTGGGTGCCTTCCTCCGCTACTGTCCCTTTATCCATCATGACAATAATATCGGCGGATTTGATCGAAGCTAAACGATGGGTAATAAAGAAGACCGTATGATCCTTGAAAGCTTCCTTGAGATTCAGACACACTTGCCGTTCGGTGTTATAGTCGAGGGCGCTGGTGGCCTCATCAAGAATGAGAATTTGCGGTCTTTGCAGGACGGAACGAGCGATCGCAACCCGTTGTCGTTGTCCCCCCGATAGGGATGCCCCCCGTTCACCGACGCGGGTATTATAGCCATTGGGCAGGGTCATAATAAATTCGTGGGCTGCGGCTGCTTTCGCTGCCGAGACAATTTCCTCCACAGTCGCATCGGGGTTAGTCAGGGCGATATTTTCCTGTACCGTACCGTCAAATAATAGGGTTTCTTGGGGAACCATGCCGATTTGACGACGCAGGGAATAGAGTTCCACTTTGTTGATATCATAGCCATCGATGAGAATCCGTCCCGATTCTGGCTCGTAGAGACGGGCTAATAGTTTAGTGATGGTACTTTTTCCGGCGCCACTTTCTCCCACCAAAGCGACAAAAGTACCGGCGGGGAATTCTAAGTTGACGTTGTATAGTTGCAGGGCGCCGTGGGGATTGAAGCGGAAAGCGAGGTTTTCGTAGGTGACAGTGCCTTTAATTAAGGGCATGGGGATGTTTTGGCGATCGAGTTCCGCTTCTTGGGGAGTATCGACGATATCGGCTAATCTTTCCAGGGATAAGCCAGTTTCTTGGAAGTTTTGCCAGAGTTGGGTCAAACGCAGAATCGGCGAGGTAACGTAGGAAGCGATAATCCGGAAGGCGATTAATTGACCAAGGCTGAGTTTTCCGTCTAAAACTAAGGCTGCTCCCACCCACAGCACCAATAAACCCGATAATTGGTTAAAGAAGTGACTAAAGGAGCCAGCCAAAGTTGAGGTCATTACCGTTTGAAAACCTTCGGCCACATAGCGTGCATAACGTTCTTGCCACTGCCAACGGGAACGCAATTCGATATTCTGTGCTTTTACTGTTTGGATTCCCGTCATCACCTCCACTAGATAGGATTGGGTTTCGGCGTTTCGTTCGGCCTTTGCTCGCAGTTGTCGCCGCACGATTGGTGCGAAAATAGCTGTGGAGAGAACTAAAATCGGCACGACTCCCAGCGCCCAGAAGGTTAGGATCGGGCTATAGATCAACATAACCACGATGTAGATAACCGAGAAAATGGCATCTAATACCACCGTTAGGGCTGTACCCGTTAAAAATTGCCGAATATTCTCTAACTCGTTGATTCTTGTCGAAATTTCCCCCACGGGCCGCCGTTCAAAGTATTTCAGGGGTAAGCGCAGCAGGTGATCGATAATTTCTGAACCGAGGGTCATGTCGATGCGGTTAGTGGTATCGACAAAAAGAGATGTTCTCAAAAAGGTTAAAATCCCCTCAAAAACGGCAATTACTAAGAGGAAAACCCCGAGGGTGTTCAGAGTTTCTGGGCTATTCTGCACGATCACTTTATCGATGATCACCTGAATCATCAAGGGATTGGCCAGGGCAAATAACTGCACGAAGAAAGAAGCGATAAAAACTTCTATTAAGACTCGTTTATGTTTCTTGACAGAAGGCCAAAACCATGATAATCCAAAACGCTGTTGCTGGGTGTGTTTGGTGGGTTTGAGCAGAATTACTTCCCCTTTTTCGTCCCAAGATTCCAGAAATTCGCTGGTTTTGCGTTTAATTATCCCCCTTTGGGGAACGGCGATCGTGGTTTCCCGTTGATTGATTTCGTAGAGGATAACGATGCTGTCTTGCCAGCGAATTAGGGCAGGAGGGTTGATATTGGGCAAGGAAGTAGCAGGTAAAGGTACTAATTGGCTATGGAGTCCCACTACCTCGGCCACAGCCCCACACAGGGGCAGGGAAAGGCTGCCAGTTCTTTGCAATTGATCCCCTAGGATGCGTTGGATCACGTCCTTGCGAAAGGGGATATTAAAATATTTGCAGAGCATCTGAAAACAGGCACTCACCGCCTCTAGTTCCGTTTTTCCCCCGAAAAAAGGATATGACTTGCGGTTTTTCTGGACAGTTTTTTCAAGGTCGATATCGCTGGTGATGTCGCTGATTCTTCCTTGGGGGATATCTAATACCTGGGTGGGTTTATTTCCCTTGATGACTTGGGTTTCCCAGATATCATCTGTTTCTGTTTCCGCAGCCGCTTCGGTTGCAACTGTCAAGAATTCGTCTAACTGAGCGGAGGAAAGACCTAATAAGCGGGTGTTAGTCAGATTATTCTGGGTGATAACTGTGCCGATAGGATAATTATCAGTATTTTCGCTGACTAACCAGAGATAATCATCGTTAATCTGGTCGTAGGACACACAAGCTTTGTTTAAAAGGGCCTGTGCCATTTCTTTCAGGTCCCCCCCACCCCAGGCCTGTTGATTAAGATAGGAGCCTAGGAGGGCATAAACTTCGGCGATCGAGGTTTGTTCAAAGAAATACTGCTTAAATTCTCGGTAATTATTGATTAAAGACCAAAAATCCTCTTCTTTTAAGGTTAAACAGATAGTGACTTCCGAAGAAGCGATCACCGTTTCACAGGGGCTACCGCGCAGGAGACTGATCCACCCGAATAAATCGCCCGGCTGCAATTTAGCCAAAGTAACCGGCAACGGATTGTTAACCCTAGCATCGTAACCCAAAAGTCTGGCCTCTCCCTCGTAGAGAAAGACGAGGTGAGAAGGTAAGCGGTCGCACTTAAGGATCGCATTGCCCATCTCATAGCGAAGGGGTTGTAATTTCTGGCCTAGAGAACGTCTAACCTCGACGGGCAGGCGATCAAAGGGCTGTACAGTCTCCAGAAAGGCGGTAAAATCTAAAGTGGTATAACTCATTGGCTGGGCGAAAATTGACTAGATTGGCAAATAATTAGGCGAAAAGACCGGGTAAACCCGGTTTTCCGAGGAATGCTATTATATAACCGATAACTGCTCGCTATTAACTGGGGTTGATTCGGAGATAAATTTCACTGTTTGCATTTGAGTCATTAACCATTGTTGGAATAAATCATTGCGTAAGCGTTGACGGGTGGGAGGATCCAGTTCACAGGATAAATATTTTTCTAACCGGACAATTACGACCCATTCTCCCACTTGCGTCGGTGGCCACAGTTGCCCCGGTTTACAGGCTTTGAGAATTTGCCCGATCTGGGGATGGGGAGCGCTCAGTTCCACAGGTCCGATTAGTCCTCCGGTTTCCGCTTCTGCTCCTTGGGAGTATTTTTTAGCTAGTTCAGCGAAGCTAGTTTCTCGATCCTGTATCCGGAAAAATAGTTCTTGGGCAATGCCGATATTTTTTGTCCGAATCAGCGAATAAACCACCTTATCCAATTGATTTTTGACTTGCAAGAAGTAGGATTCTACTTTGTTATCCCAAGTCTCCTGTTTAAATTTTTCCAATTTAATGTCCCGCAGAATTAGATATTCTAGTTGTTCGGAATCCATCCCGTTTTGTCGTAACCAAGATTTCATTTGTTCATCGTTGGCAATTTGATTATTTTGGTAGAAACGGGAATAGGCGGCGTTTCTTTCTTCGGGATTGCAGGTGATATTGGCGATCGCTCGATCAACAATTACTTCCCGGATTAACTGGGGTAACATACCATATTTTGCCAAAAGAGGCAATACCTCTGACTCGCTAAGTTTTTGGTCGCCGATTTCAATAATTGAACTCATAATAAATACATTTTCCTCACAGAAATGTTTAAAACTATCAACTCTAGGAGCTTCTAAATTTTATTGAGGTGGTTATACGCCAAAACAGCAATTTTAAGGCACCCCTCCCTATTCTAATTTGAGTTTTCCCCTTTGAAAGCCGAAAATTACAGAAATTAAACAAACAAGTCGGTCATCTTGGTGGGTGTGGGGTGTGGGGTGTGACCCCCCCTGCCCCCCCGACATCGGGGGGGCAGGGGGGTGTGGGGTGTGGGGTGTGGGGAGTTTTCTCAGTGAACTGATAACTGATAACTGATAACTGATAACTGACTCCTAACCCCACCAACAGATTTATTCAGCCAACCCTAATTAATTTTTCATGGTTCAAAAACGGCAAAAATAAGGATTCAATGGCATAAAATATGTAAATAGACGATTTAATTGATTATTATTCATTCTTAATTCTCCTGACTACTGACTAATGGCTACTGACTCTCAACCCTAACAACGATTTTTGATTTCTGCAAGAGGTCTAATATGCAACCCTTTTCCCTGCATTTGCGGAAAATTTTTTGATTTATGCAAGAGTTCTAATGATAGAATGTAATCCTGTACTGCCTTGGAGAGGTGGCAGAGTGGTCGATTGCGCTCGACTTGAAATCGAGTAACCAGCAATGGTTCGTGGGTTCAAATCCCACCCTCTCCGTACTCAACCAATCAAATTTGGACTCCGGTTGCCCGATTGTTCTTAGAGAGGGGAAAATAAAATATACTAGGCTAAAAGGATAATATTGAGGCAGTAGCCCCCCGGCATGGTTTTTTGGAAAAGATTGTTTAATAGCTCGGAAGTCACTGCATCACCTGACTATTCGGGAGACTTGGTAGAGGTTGCCCAGAATGACCTCGGACAGACGCGAGTGTTTTTTAGTACCGATCGAGAGCTAGACCTATATGAGTTAGAAGAACTTTGTGACTCGGTAGGTTGGGCCCGTCGTCCTTTACGCAAAGTTAAAAAGGCGATCGAATGTAGTTTTTTAGTGGTGTCGATGTGGGAAGTGCGAGGTAATCGCCGTCGTTTAGTGGGTTTTGCTCGTGCCACTTCCGATCATGCTTTTAATGCTACAGTCTGGGATGTGGTTGTTCATCCTCACTATCAAAGTAAGGGTTTTGGTAAAGCATTAATGAAATTTATGATCAGGAAGTTGCGGGGTGAGGACATCAGTAATATAACTCTTTTCGCCGATCCGCAGGTGGTGGATTTCTATCGTCGTCTCGGTTTTGTTCTCGATCCCGAAGGTATCAAAGGGATGTTTTGGTATCCCGATTAAGAATGCGGCTCTTAGGCTATACTAAAAAAAGAGTTTACTTCGGGATGTAGCGCAGCTTGGTAGCGCGCCTGCTTTGGGAGCAGGATGCCGCAGGTTCAAATCCTGTCATCCCGACTGGAGAGAAAATTCTTCAAATCCTTACTTTGTCTCCTTTCCGGTTGACAAAAAAGGCTGCCTTCTTTTATTGCCAAACTCTGGTGAGTTAGCGGGAAAAGTAGGGAGTTTGGGGAGAGAAGGAGGAGGTTTTTGGGGAATAACAAGGGTTTTTCCGGCCACTCCTCCTTTTAAGATATCTACAGACGATTATTCTTCTTCGTAATCCCCCTCGAAATCGTCCTCCTCCCCTTCCTCATCGGCTTCTGACCAGCTGTCGCTGATGGGTTGGCGACTAAAGCGACTGCTGCCGCGGGAGGAGAGGAAAGCCATTTCATCATCCTCTAAATCGACCACATCACCCTCAGCGTAGGCGCGAGCGGTTTGATCGTCAAGAATCATATCGCTATCGTCACTACTATCGCCGAAACCGGGACGAGGAGGGAAACTGGGACTGCTGGGGGCAGCGTAATAACCACGATTGTTGTTGTAGTTATATTCCTCCTCTGGGGGGGCGTAATCGCTGATCCCCGCCATGTTTTCGTGGGAATTGAAGCCAGTACCCGCCGGAATCAGACGACCGATAATCACGTTTTCCTTGAGACCCCGTAACCAGTCGGACTTGCCTTCGATCGCCGCTTCCGTGAGGACGCGGGTGGTTTCTTGGAAGGAGGCGGCACTGATAAAGCTATCGGTATTCAGGGAAGCTTTGGTGATTCCCAGTAGTACAGGCGTATATTTAGCCGCCGCCCCGCCGGTGATTGACATGGCTTCGTTTACCGTCTCCACCTGTCGCAATTCCAACAATTCCCCGGGTAACATACTGGTATCACCGCCGTCATCGATCCGCACCTTAGAGGTCATCTGACGCACGATCACTTCGATGTGTTTATCGGCAATATCGATCCCCTGGGATTGGTAAACCGACTGTACCTGATCAACGAGGAACATCTGGGTTTTTTCCAAGGCTTTTAAGGCCGCCTCGTAACTGCCCAAGCTATCCACATAATAATTAAAGAACACCTCTAAAATCTCGTGGGGATTAGCCTGACCATCGGTTAACGCCTGACCCGCATCGATACGCTGATTATCGCTCACCAGGGGGTTTTGACTGCCTAAAAGCGGATATTCACTGATCGTGCCGTCATCCTCGACCACCTTAATATCGACAATCTCAGAATCTTGGTACTCCACTTGACAAACTCCCGGTTTGCGTGCTAAGACACAAGCCTCTTTCGGTTTGCGGGCTTCGAGCAGTTCTTCGATTCTGGGTAAACCTTGAATGATATCCCCGGTTTTCGAGCGCTCAAACACCAACAGCACCAAATTATCGCCCCGTTGGACAAGATCTCCCTCATCGATGTGCAGAATGGCCCCCGCCGATACTCGGTAGGGTCGGGCCTTACGCAGACGGATTTCATAGCCGGTGGTGGTTTGGTCAACGGCCAGCACTTGACCGGAATTGGGGGCTAAAACTCCGGCAGCGATCTCAGCTTCGGCGATTACCAGATCCCCAGCTTTGACGGTGGGAGCAACAGCGAACGGGAGAATAAACTCGTCACGGTCACTGACAATTAAAAGACGGCGTACCGCTTCGCTTCCCTTGCGAATCCCGCGAATTTCTCCAGCTTCCTTGCACTGGATTTCTGTCCGGGCCACCACTGCCCCCGGTGGAATTTCATCGCCATCTTGGACGAGAACGCGAGTCTGAATATTACCCCCTAAAGGATCATTATCACTATCTCGACGCAGCACCAGGGATTCGAGAATAACTAACTGTAAACGCTGACAATCGCTGTCCTCAATCGGTTCTAACTCGATATCGGCCGTCAGATGGGAGACCGATTCTGGTTCTTCGCTAGAAATTTCTAGGACTAATTGGGTGCTGATCAGTTGACAACCCTCGACGGATTTAACTCTTTCCCCGTCTTTAAAGAAGATGCGCTGCACCGATCGCAGTTCGATATGTCGTCCTCCTTCTTGGTTAGCGGAACCTTGGGTGGGAGAAGTGGATTGGTCTTCTACGGTGAACTCCTGTACTGGTCGCAGCAGTAATCCTAAACCCTCGTTAGTTTCCACCCATTCCGCTTGCCGTAACTCCTCGATCGTCACTTCGGGAGTCAACTGTGTCCCCGGGTAAATTAACTGTTCTTGGGCAATTCCGGAGGATTCTGGTTCGAGATCCATAAATAACAGCCCCGGTTTCACAATAATCTCCCGGAGGATGTCATTTTTCTGGATCACTTCCACCACACCGCTAGAGTTGCAGAAGATGTCTTTAACCACTTCTTCCCCTGCTTCCACATACTGCCCATCTTCCACCTGTAAGAGGGAGATATCTTTATTGACTTCGTGGGTTTCTTCGGGAATCCAGAGGATCGTGCCGCCTTTGGTGATTTCATAACCCTGTTTACGGCTGCCTTTGGCGACTTCGATATCGACGTATTTAATCATGCCGCCGGTGTGGGTTTGATAGCGATCATCGATTAACTCGGCGACAATGGCATGATTCTGTACTTTTGTCCCCGGAGTGGTTTTCAGCAGGAAGCGCTGACCATCGACCGTATGAATAATAAATTGTTCCCGACCAGCGCTACTTTCCACTTTTACTTCGGCCTGATCCAAAGACACGGAAGCGGTGACGATATCGATTTCCCGGCTATTGGGGGCTAAACGCACCAAACCGCCGTTAGTGGATACTAACTTAGTTTCCGCTAGAACATCCCCCACTTGTACTTGATCGCCGTTACTGACCACAGGTTCGGCCCCGGTTGGCAAGTTATAGACTTCTCCGGAGAGAATCCATAGTAATCCCCCCCGTTGGGCGATGCGGGTGGTATTGCCTTGGCGATCGGTTTTTTCCTCTGGGACTAATTGGGAGAATAGCACCTCGCCGGCTAAGTCACTGGTTACGTCTTTTGTGGCTTTTTCCGTGGATTTTTGGACTTTATCGGAGGTTATTTCCGCTAGTAACTGTTCCTCGCTTACCGTTGCCCCATCGGTGACAAATAGCAGCGACCCCGGAGTTAAAGAGTAGGTGACAGTTTCTTTAGTTTTATCCTTGGGTGTTAATTTAATTTCCCCCGGTGCCTCCACCTGGTCCCGTTCATCCCCGTGGCGAGTTCGCACGTTACGGATACTTAACCCCGGCAGAAAACGCACGCTTCCCTCGAAGGGACTCCGCACTTGTCGGGCCACTTCTCCGGTAAATACGCCCCCGGTGTGGAAGGTACGCATGGTTAACTGAGTCCCCGGTTCCCCGATCGATTGGGCGGCAATAATTCCCACTGCTTCCCCCATATCCACCGGATGACCGTGGGCCAGACTCCAACCGTAACAGGTTTGACAAACCGAGCGGGCCGCTTCACAGGTTAAGGGGCTGCGGACTTTGATTTTATCGACCAGTTTGCCCAGTTTTTCGGCGGTTTCATCATCGATAATCTGGTTGCGGGTGGCGATCACTTCTCCCTTGACCACCACATCTTCGGCCAAGGAACGACCTAATAGGCGATCGCTTAAGGGAATTAACACGCGATCGCCATCGGTCATAGCGGTTAATTCGATGTAACGATTGGTGCCACAATCTGCCTCGCGGACGATGACATCTTGGGACACATCCACTAGACGACGGGTCAGATAACCGGAATCTGCCGTCCGTAGGGCCGTATCAACTAAACCTTTGCGCGCCCCGTAGGAGGAAATAACGTATTCGGTAACGGTCAATCCTTCCCGGAAGTTAGTCTTAATCGGGAGGTCAATAATTTCCCCCTGGGGATTAGCCATTAATCCCCGCATTCCCACTAACTGACGCACTTGGCTCATATTACCCCGCGCCCCGGAGAAAGCCATCATATAGACGGAGTTGAGGGGATCGGTCACTTGGAAGTTGCGAATCACTTCATCTTTAAGTGATTCAGATGTACTATTCCAAGTATCAATTACTTTTTGGAAGCGTTCCACTTCGGTGATTTCCCCGCGCACATAACGCTGTTCGGTTTGCCGAATTTCCTGTTCGGCACTTTCGATCATCTGTCGTTTAGCTGGCGGTACGGTTAAATCATCCACACTAATGGAAACCCCTGCTTTGGTAGCGAAACGAAACCCGAGGTTTTTCAATTCATCGGCCATTTGTGAACAGCGCGCCGAACCGTAGTTTTGATAGGCCCAAGCGATCAGTTTTTTCAGTTTTCCTTTGTCAACAGTTTGGTTATAAAACATCTCGATCCCAGTAACAAGTAAACAGCTATTAGCTATCAGCCATCGGTGAACAGTAACAATATTGGTTATAGGGGTTAGGTGTGGGGTGTTGGGGTTTTAGGGTGTTGGGGTTTTAGGGTTTTAGGGTTTTAGGGTGTTGGGGTTTTAGGGTTTTAGGGTTTTAGGGTTTTAGGGTGTTGGGGTGTTGGGGTTTTAGGGTTTTAGGGTTTTAGGGTTTTAGTTGAATTCCCCCATTCCCCCATTTCCCCATTTCCCCATTTCCCCATTTCCCCATTTCCCCATTTCCCCATTTCCCCATCACCTGACTTCTCACTGATAACTGATAACTGCTCACTGATAACTGAAATTACACTTCCGATTCTTCTTCCTCAAAGTCTTCCGTGGTTAAAGATTCGTAGGTGGGGCGAGAGGGGGCGCGACGACCGACATCGACCATCAGATCCACCTCCACATCGCGGGAAGTACCATCGGGGGCATTTTCCACCTTGTGAACGGCGATATCGAGGCCGAGGGATTGCAATTCTCGCATCAAAACCTTAAAGGATTCTGGCGTACCTGGGCGGGGAATCGGCTTGCCTTTTACGATCGCATTTAAGGCCTCATTTCGTCCTTGCATATCATCAGATTTCACCGTGAGCAATTCCTGCAAGGTATAGGCTGCCCCGTAGGCCTCCAGGGCCCAGACTTCCATTTCTCCGAAGCGTTGACCCCCCTGTTGAGCTTTACCGCCCAGGGGTTGCTGAGTAACCAAGGAGTAGGGGCCGGTAGAACGGGCGTGAATTTTATCATCAACTAGGTGAACCAGTTTTAACATATAGGCCATACCGACGGTAACGGGACGGTCAAAGGGTTCGCCGGTGCGACCATCGTAAACCGTGACTTTACCTGCGTGTTCTTCCTTGAACACCCAATCGCGATTGGGTTTTTTCGAGGCATTTTCTAGCAATCCGTGGACGGTTAAACGGCTGGCTTCTTCCCCATACATTTCATCAAAGGGAGTAATCTTAAAGCGCACGCCCAGATTTTCGCCGGCCCAACCCAGTAAACATTCAAACACCTGACCGACGTTCATGCGACTGGGAACCCCTAGGGGATTGAGAACGATATCGACGGGACGACCATCGGGGAGGTAGGGCATATCTTCTAGGGGCAGAATCCGAGAAATAATCCCTTTATTGCCGTGACGACCCGCCATTTTATCGCCCACTTGGATTTTGCGTTTTTGGGCAACGTAAACCCGTACCACCATATTGGCCCCGGGGGGTAATTCATCTCCCTGTTCGCGGGTAAATACCCGCACATCCACTACCCGGCCTTTTTCGCCGTTGGGGACGCGGAGGGAGTTATCCCGTACATCCCGGGCCTTTTCGCCGAAAATTGCCCGCAGTAGTTTTTCTTCGGGGGGTTGGTCTGATTCGCCTTTCGGGGTGACTTTCCCCACGAGAATATCGCTGGCTTCTACCCAGGCACCGATGCGAATAATACCGCGTTCATCGAGGTTTCGCAGAGCATCTTCACCGACGTTGGGAATTTCCCTGGTGATTTCCTCAGGTCCGAGTTTAGTTTGACGAGCTTCGATTTCGTATTTTTCAATGTGGATGCTGGTGTAGGTGTCTTGTGCCACCAGTCTTTCGCTGATTAAAATTGCGTCTTCGTAGTTATAGCCTTCCCAGGGCATATAGGCGACGAGGATATTCTGTCCGAGGGCGATTTCTCCTCCTTCGGTGGCGGAACCATCGGCGAGGATCTGCCCCGGCACAACTTGTTCCCCTTGATAGACTAAAGGACGCTGATTTAGGCAGGTATCTTGGTTAGAGCGTTGATATTTCTGAATTTCGTACTCGATCTCGCTCTTGCCAAAAATCTCTTTGTCTTCATCCGCCACTTTGATGCGAATCCGGTTAGCATCGACGTAGGAAACGACCCCATTGGTACGGGAAACGATGACCATGCCGGAGTCGCGAGCGGCCTGTGCTTCCAATCCGGTACCCACAAGGGGACGTTCGGGACGCAGCAGGGGAACCGCTTGTCGTTGCATATTAGACCCCATCAGGGCGCGGTTAGCGTCGTCGTGTTCGAGGAAGGGAATCAGGGAAGTGGCCACCGAGACAATTTGGACGGGGGAAACACAAACGTAGTCCACTTGTTCGGGGGAGGTGGTGGAGAATTCCTGCCGATAGCGCACTGGGATAGTTTCGCCGAGGATATAACCATTTTCATCGGTGGCCACGTCTCCCGGTGCGACTCTGAGATCGTCTTCTTCGTCGGCGGTGAGGTATTTAACGGGGAGATCGTAGCGGACTCGGCCATTTTCCACCGCATAACAGGGGGTTTCAATAAAACCGTAGTCGTTGACGCGGGCGTAGGTGGCCAGGGAACCGATTAAACCGGCGTTGGGACCTTCTGGGGTTTCCACGGGACAGATGCGACCGTGGTGGGAGGGGTGAATGTCGCGCACGGCAAAACCGGCCCGTTCCCGGGTGAGACCGCCGGGTCCAAGGGCGGAAATGCGGCGTTTATGGGTCAATTCCGCTAGGGGATTGGTTTGATCCATGAACTGGGAGAGTTGCGAGGAACCAAAGAATTCTTTAATCGCCGCTACTAGGGGTTTCGGGTTGACTAGGGAAGCGGGGGTGAGGTTTTGGGATTCGCTGACGGTCATCCGTTCCCGAATGATTCTTTCTAAGCGGTTTAAACCTACTCGCACTTGGTTTTGGAGCAGTTCACCCACGGAACGGACGCGACGGTTGCCGAGGTGGTCGATGTCGTCGGTGTTGCCGATGTCGAATTCGAGGTTAATTAGGTAGTCGATCGCCGCTAAGATGTCGGTGGTGGTCAGGACGCGCTGGTTATCGGGGACGTTGAGGCGTAGTTTTTTGTTGAGTTTATAACGACCAACGCGACCGAGATCGTAGCGTTTATTGTCAAAAAAGCGCGATTCGAGCAGTTGTTGCCCGCCGGTGACGGTGGGGGGTTCCCCGGGGCGTAGTTTGCGGTACAGGTCGAGGAGGGCCTCTTCTTCGCTAGGATTGCCTTCTTTGTCGAGGGTTTTTTGGTAGAATTCGGGATGGCGTAGGGAGTCAAAGATTTCGTTATCGCTCAATCCGATCGCTTTCAGGAGAACTTGGGCGGATAATTTGCGAGTTTTGTCGATTCTGACCCAGACTAAGCCGTTTTTGTCGGTTTCAAATTTTAACCAAGCTCCTCGGTTGGGAATCAGGGAAGCGGAGTAGGTGCGGCGACCGTTTTTGTCGATTTCGGCTTTGTAGTAAACGCCGGGAGAACGGACGATCTGATTGACGATGACTCGTTCGGCCCCGTTAATGATAAAGGTTCCCCGTTCGGTCATCAGGGGTAAATCGCCGATAAAAACTTCCTGTTCGATGTTTTCTCCCGTTTCTTTGTTGATTAGACGGGTGGGAACGTACATCTGAACGGAATAGCTGCTATCGCGTCGTTTGGCTTCATCGACGTTGTATTTCGGTTCTTTGAGTCTGTAGTCCTGGCCAAGGAAATGTAGTTCTAATTTACCTGTATAGTCGCTGATGGGGGAAAAGCTATTCAGTTCCTCGATCAGTCCTTCTTCCAAAAACCACCGAAAACTGGAGTGTTGGATTTCGATGAGGTCGGGTAAGAGATTAAAGGTAAGATTGTTCATTATGGTTACAAGGGCTGATGACACGATAGCGACGGTCGAATATCAGTGAGCAGTGAGGGGTTGGGTGATGGGGTTTTAGGGTGATGGGGTTTTAGGGTGATGGGGTTTTAGGGTTTTAGTTGAATTCCCCCATTTCTCCATTTCCCCATTCCCTGCTCTGTGCTAATAAACTATGTTTTTTAACTGGGGAGTTGAAATAAGTTGCGGGCGTTGTGGGTGGTTTGTTCGGCTAGGGTTTCGACCGGATAGCCGCGCAGACGGGCGACGGTTTCGGCTACATGGAAGACGAAAGAGGGTTCACAGGGTTTACCGCGGTGGGGATTGGGGGAGAGAAAGGGGCAATCGGTTTCGATTAGTAGGCGATCGCTGGGAACAATTTGGGCGGCAGCTTGCACGGTTTTACTGTTTTTGAAGGTGACGATGCCGCTAAAGCTGATATAAAAACCCAAATCTAAAAACCATTGAGTTTCTTCGGGGTTGCCAGTCCAGCAGTGCATCACACCGCCAATTTTGCCCACTTGTTGCCGAAAGGCGCTGATTTCCTCCCGCATTGCCAGGGCTGCATCTCGACAATGGATAATCACGGGTTTATCGAGACGATGGGCGATTTCTAGTTGCGTCCAAAACACCTGTTTTTGCTGCTCTTGGTTATCCGCTTTATAGAAGTCTAAACCCATTTCTCCGATCGCCACGACGCGCCGATCAGATCGGGCTAGGGATTCGATCTGATCGGCACTATTATCTCGCCATTTTTGGGCATCTAGGGGATGTAAACCGACGGCGAAGGAAATTTCCTGAAATTGATCAGCAATGGCTTTAATCGCCGCAAATTCTTCCGGTTCGACACAGGAGTGAACCAGATGAACGACTCCCACACTTCGCCAACGTTCGGAGATAGCGGGCAAGTCGGCTTGCAAAACGTCAAAGTTCAGATGAACGTGCGTATCTATTAATTGCATCGACCCCCGATCGCTTGTTGCGTCTGTCCTGATTACAGCTTAATTGTTTCTTAGGAAGCTTGGCTAACTTTTTGCCAAGCTTTGGCTAAACTGGCTTTTTTTCTAGCGCCGTTGTTCCGGTGCAAGACGTTGCGCTTGACGGCTTTATCGATTTTACTGTAAGCTTCTGATAGAGCTTGTTGGGCGCTTTCTAACCCTTCCGGGCTGGGGTTAGCTCCGTAGGAAGAGACGGCGACAAGACATTTTTTGATCAGGGTTCTTACGGCTGACTTGTACGCTTTGTTGCGTAGACGATTTCTTTCGGAGATTTGGACTCGTTTGAGTGCAGACTTTGTATTAGCCACAGTCGTTTCTTGTTCTCAATACTGGTATGGTTAATCCGGACACAGACAAACCATGATAACAGATTTGTGCTATTTGTTGCAAGAGTTTTCTGGACAAGATTGGGGCAATCCCAGAGATATTTTCAGGATTGGGTTCCCACCGATGGGGAAGTGTAGTTGACATCCTCGCCGCCCTAAAAGTGCGGCGATTCCTAAACCTCACGATTTAAGTTTCTGCTTCCACCACCGTCGCATACCACAGTTAAAAAACCATGTACTGTCTTACAC
>VYKR01000109.1_pt1 | contig 19154 bp, 23 predicted proteins | sample 5109561 | NCBI WGS metagenome assembly VYKR01 (sample SAMN12291799, study PRJNA351875) | freshwater metagenome | isolation source: freshwater lake | place: USA: Michigan, Ford Lake | collected 2015-08-15
CCAGAACAGAGTAAATCTGTTAAGGCAGGTGCGAAAAATCCTTCGGGAAAGAAGCAGAAACCTAAATCGTGAGGTTTGGGAATCACCGTCCGTTTACGGCGGTGAGGATGTCAACTGGGTACTCTGTAGTTGAGAGATAAAAAAAGTCAGTAGTGTTCAGGAAAAACTGGGGGGGTGAAAAGTGAAATCAAAAGAAAAGGGAATACCGTTAAAACTACCGTCGTCCGAGTCAGGTTTCTCGATGTTAGAAGTAATCATTGCCATTTTAGTTATTACTGCTTTCTTAACGGGAACCCTACAGTTAATGGCAGTGAATGCCTTATATAAAGTTCGGTCAGAAAGACAAGCTCAAGCTAACTTTTGGATACAAGAAGATTTTGAGGATGTCAAATATTTAGCTTCGACTTTAGATGTGACTTCCAGTCCCAGTTATGTCAGTCCAGATGTGTGTACAAATATCAATCAGGGTTATGGCACAGCTTTGAGAAGAAGACTAACGAATACTCCCCTGACCACCATCACTATACCGACGGCTCAAGAATTAGTACCGACAAGAACAATTGTCGGGAAAAACTATTCTCTCGCTCGAACTTTTAATATTGCTAAACAATCGGATAATCCCCATCGTCTCCGTATTGATTATCAAGTCAAGTTAGCAACGGGTCAAACTCCTAATGATTACCAAAACCAAGAAAATGATGTTATTGCCAGAAGTTCTGTCGAGGTGATTCCCGATGCGTCGTTTAAATGTCCATAAAAATCAGGGTTTTACCCTGTTAGAAATTTTGGTAGCTTTGGCAATTGCGGGAATTCTTGCCGCCTTAACTGGACCTAATTTATTAGCTTGGTTAAATAGCAATAAAGTCCAAGAAGCCACCGATGCTATACAATCAGCCCTACAGGATGCTCAAAAACAAGCCATCCGTCTAGGGAGAATTTGCACGATTAATTTTACTGACGAGACTGGCACTGGTCCCACGGTTTACCAGCAAATAACCGCTTTAGATGAGGACTCCAAGCCTGACCCAGGTTGTTTATTGGCGACTAATACTAATGAGGGTTCCTTAAATCTGCCGCAGGAAGTATTTATGGTGGTGAATAATTTTCCCACCCTGGGCCTCAGTCCGGGGATTCGCTTTTCCTTTCGGGGTCATGTGCCGGGGTTAAAATTTACTGCGCCGGACGGTCCAGCGATAATCGTATTATATCCCGCCGCCAATGCCTCCGCCGCGCCCTATCCCAACCAAGAGAGAAAATGTATAGTTATCGCTTCTTTGTTAGGAATAATTAAACAAGGCACTTATAACGGCGATCCTCTAGGTACGCTCAATGCCAATAATTGTAAAATCCGTCTCGATGGAACCGAACCCTAATCAGCTTCTCAAGGCAACACACCCCACTCCTGTGCAGTTAATCACCCGCTGCAGGATCGCAGAATCCAACCCAGTAAGACTCCGATACCACCAAAGCGGACAATTTGCCAAAAAACTTCCCCCAGTAGTCCGCGACGGATTCCTTCCCAGAATAGGCGCTTTAATTCCCCTTCTTTAAGTAAATTGCTTTCTAAAATTACCTCTAATTCTTGAATCTGTTCGCGAATTTGTAACAATTCCTTTTCTAGTTCAGGTAGGGGATTTTCCCGCCATTGGGGTTCTATTTGGCTAAATTGTGCCTCTAGGTCTTTTTTTTGCTGTTCTGCTTCGTTGATCTGTCGATAACGGTCTTTTAATGTTGCGATCGCCGCTTCGACTTCTTCAATCGCTTGGGTAAATTCTGCCGATTCATCGTTAGGATAGGGGTTTTCTTCTAAGGACATGGACTCGATGGGATTTCCTGCGTCTAAACTATAGTTATAGACGATTTTACGGTTTTACGAAACCTTTTGATTATGATTCCATCCCCTGTCTCTTCCTCCTCTCAGACTGTTGATGATCTATCTACCCTGGAATTGGCGCGGATTTTGGCGGAACGTTTGGCGATCGCACCGATTGACTGGCATCGTCTGAAGGCCAACCGTAATGCTCGGGCCGCTGAACAAGTGGGGACGGCTTTGGTGTTTTTATTAGATAATCAGCCAGAAGAAGCACTTCCTCGGCTACAACAGGCTACAGGCTGGCTCGATCGCTCGATTTCTGCTCCTCCCTGTCCTTCTCACGGTCATGGCCATTAATTCAACCAGCGTTCCTGTTTAATTTGTTTACAAAGTTTCAGTTGGGTTCCTGTTTGATTCCAGTGAACTTGGTCGAAGATTTGATATAACATACACAGTCCTCGGCCATTTTCCGCTTCTTCGGGGGGAAAATCGGGACAATCGCAACTACAGCCATGATGGTGACAACGGGGGGTAAATCCACCACCTTCGTCGGTAATTACCCAAGAATACTCGTCTCTACTGCTAGAAAATTGAACAACCACGGTTTTGCTGGGATCGAGATGATTGCCGTGTTTAGCGGCATTAACTAAAGCTTCTTGCAATCCTAATCTAATTTCTGGTTCTAATTCTTCGGGAATACTAGCGGTCAATAAATCTAAAATCGGACAAAGATACAAGGTGGAAGCGAAACTCATGGTGTTCCAGCTTCGTTTGCTTGTTGGCAGTGAAATAGCAATCACGCGCTTTACCTCTAGCTTTTATTCAATGACTGTTCTCTTACAGAAAGATTAAGGTCTCTTAACCGTCGATCTAGATGATTGCCATACCTAATGAGTCATATTTTATTCCTTTTCTGTCTCTGAGATTGATTAGATATTTTTATGATTGATCTACACACCAATCGAGAATCAAGGCCACTTTGAGCGGGTAATTAATCAAAAAAGTAGTTGACTGGAACGGTCTTTAATATGCTATTATCCTTAACCGTTGACTTTTCAGCCATAAACGGCTAAAGGGTCGGGTTTTTCCCCTTATTTCATCCTACCATATTTGTGTTTTTTTGTCTAAGAAAAGCAGCGCATTCGACGTGGGGAGTTTGGGGAAAGAAATCGGCGGTTTGCACTTCTAGCAGTTGATAATCGCCTGTTTGACAGAGATATTGCAAGTCTCTGGCTAAAGTTGCACTTTGACAACTGATATAAACAATGCGTTGACTTTGCAGCTGTAACAGACTATCAAGGACAGATCGATCGCACCCTTTGCGGGGTGGATCGAGTAGAATAATGTCAGGTTTAACTGTCAGTTGCGGTAAAGTTTTTTCTACTGCCCCCAAAATAAAGGTTGTGTTGGTAATATTATTTAATTGGGCGTTAATCTTGGCTCGATCGAGGGAAAAGCTATAGGATTCTAGTCCAATCACCTCTTTAACCCGTTTAGCGAGGGGTAAAGTAAAAGTACCGATACCACAGTAGGCATCAATAAGAATTTCTTCACCTTTAAGCTCTAATTTCTGGCAAATAAGCGCAAATAAGGCTTCAGCAGCCTCTGTATTAATCTGAAAAAAGGTATCGGCAGCCAATTGATAGGTTAATCCGGCGAACTTTTCGGTAATATAATCCCTTCCAGCGATAGTTTGAGTCTGACTGCCAAAAATAGCATTACCTCGATCGGGGTTATAATTGACGGTTACACCGACTAAATTGGCGTATTTTGCCAGCCATTGCCGCGCCTGGGTCTCAATTCCCTGTAAATTATTATCGGTACTAATCAGGGTTAATAAAATTTCTCCCGTGTGCCGGCCAATTCTTAGAGATAAATGGCGTAATTGTCCTTGGTGGGTCTTTTCATCGTAAATTGACCAGCCTTTCTCCTGAATATCCTGTTTTATCTCTGCTAGAAACGGATTTAAAGCTTGATCTTGAATCGGACATTGATTGAGATTAATCAGATGATGGCTGCCGCGACGATAATAACCTGCTTGCACATTGCCGGTGGGGGAAAATCCGAGGGGATAGGTAGCTTTATTGCGATAAGCGAGGGGAGAATTACCGGTGAGGGGAGGATAAACCAAAGGATCGGTAAACCCGCCAATTCTGGTTAATACCTCTTGTACTTGCTCTTTTTTCACCAGGCGCTGAAATTGATCATCGATGTGTTGCCATTGACAACCACCACATTTATCAGCGACGATGCAGCGGGGCCGGATACGATGGGGAGATGCTTGTAGAATAGTTTGTAGTTTGCCGATCGCATGACTTTTTTTGATGTAGGTGATGCGAGTTTGAATGCGATCGCCAATGACCGTATCTGGCACAAAAATCACCTGTCCTCGGTATTTTCCCACACCTTCGCCCGTATGGTTGAGGTCGGTAATCTCGATCTCGATTAAATCACCTTGTTGCATATTGCGAGAAATCCAGTTTTTCTGATAACTAATACCGTCAAGCCTTCTGATTCTAACAAAAGGGTTTGACAAAATTACCTTGACTGTGACTTGTCCTCAGAATCAAGGGATTATTGCTTGAGTATAAATACTCATTGACAAAAACATTTGATCTTTGTCATGCTACCAGTCGAGATTAGTATATCGATATACCTATTTTTTGTATATTCTTATACTCAAAAACTTGGAACCAACAGTTTTTAGATAAATTACTTTCTCTTGCTAGTGTCATCAATCAAATGTCAAGCATAGTCAACAATAAAGAAATTCGAGTATTTGGCATTAAAAGAAGTGGTAATCATGCGATTATCAATTGGATTTTTTCCCAGATACCTGGTCAGGTAGTTTTTGCCAATCACTGCTATTTAGCAGGAAAGGAAATTCGTATTTACAAAGGTACAGGAAGAATTGACTGCAAGGGGATTAACTACTGGGATTTCAAGAAAAAATACTTCTTTTTTGAGAGAAATCCTTTCTTTCATAAAGAAGTTGTCACTTATTCAAAAAATGATCAACGCTTTAATGGTCAAAAGCTCAAACAACATCCCAAAGAGGCGGTAATTGTCAGCTTTGAGGACAAAGATATTGCAAAATTTAGCGATTTAATGGATCGATATCATGAGCAATGGGTGGGCAAAAGTCAAGAAGTTTTTTCTATAGTTATTCTGCGTGATCCTTTCAACTTATTGGCTAGTATTTATAAAAAATGGGGCAAAGAAAACCTTAAAAATATTGCTTGTCTCTGGCAAGAATACGCTCAAGTTTATCTAAGTTACCAAAAAAGTGATGATCGCTACCTTTTGGGAATCAACTACAATCAATGGTTAACAGATGTCAATTATCGGCAAAAAATTACAGAAAGGCTAGAAATTCCTTTCGATGACTCGAAAAAAGAGTTAGTAGCTAATTTTGCTGGTGGTAGTTCCTTTGATGGCTTATCTTATCAACAAGAAGGGCAAAAAATGGATGTTCTTAATCGTTGGCAAACCTTTCGAGAAGACCCTGAATATTATAATCTTTTTAGTAATCCCCAATTGCTGAAATTATCCGAAGATATTTTCGGTGTCATTCCTGGGACTGAAGATTTTATTACGTCTTTACCGAAGAATTGTTAGAGAAATCTCTCAAATAAATTCCTCTAAAATCCTAGATCAGCTTTGGCAATTTTGGCCGCCGCTAAAACTTCCTCATCGGGTAATTCTTTCCAGTCGGTCGCACCTATTTCAGTGTAGAATTTTTGATCGTAGGCGCGAGTACGAATTACCACCGGCATGGGAACCGCATGACCTAAAACTAAAGCTTGTTGTTTTGAGTCTAATTTCGCTAAAACTGATCGCAAACTTCCCCCTCCAGAAACCCCAGTAAATATGGCTTCGATGTCCTTTTCATCGTTTAATAAACAGGTGATTCTCGTCCCTACCTGAGACATGACTTCGTTATCAATTCCTGAAGGTCTTTGATCGACAATTAAGAGAGTAACAAAGTATTTTCGCATCTCCCTGGCGATAGTTCCAAAGATAGTTTGATGGACTACGGCAGAATCTAAAAATCGATGAGCTTCTTCAATGGTAATCACTAACTGTTGCGGCCGATCAACGGGGTTTTTAGTTTGTAAAAAATATTCAGCTTTTTTAACATAATTAGCATGAATCCGACGGGTGATCATATTGGTGGCTAACATATAGGAAAGCATATTACTTTGGGAGCCAAATTCGATGACAACGTGCTTACCCGCATCTAAAGCTTGTAAAACCTGATCGATATAATTGTGGGGACAAACACTTCTTAAATATTTCAAACTATCTAGACGCATTAATTTTCTCTGGAGGGACATAATTGATCCCGCATGGCCTTGTTTTTCCGTACAGAAGATTTTAATGTCCTCGTTACTCATATTTAATAACTGAGTAATCCAAGATTCTCCATACTCGTTATAGAGAATATTGGCATTATCTAAACTAGCTTCCGAGATGCCTAATTCCCGACCGATTAAACGAATATCTTCGATTTCAATCTGATTATAACTTAAGAATAATTCCTGCGCTCCTCGTACTCCCCGACGTTTGGTAGAATCGGGATCGAGGGTATAAATTTCTACCTGTCCGGGGAATAATTGACATAATCCTTTCACCGTAGAAACCTCCTTCCCCTCTTTCATCGCTTCCCAACCGTATTCCGAGTGCATATCAAACATGAGGTTAACCCCTGCTTGTTTGCGAATAATACCCGAAATTAGTAATCTAGTTAAAAAGGATTTTCCTGTCCCGGATTTGCCAAAAACACCGTTACTACGTTCCACAAAGCGATCGAGATTAATACATATTGGCACGTCCATGTCAAGGGGTTGACCAATAGCAAAATTCTTTCTGGTGGGATCATCTTCCCAACCGAAAACCATGCGAAAATCCTGCTCACAAGCTTCATAAACTTGGCTAAAATGCGCGGGAATAGTTTTAACTGGCAGTAATTCTAAATCGGCGCTAGTTTGGGGTTGAAAAGAGCCTAAAGAAGTGTCAGAAACTGCGGGAGAATTACCTCCAGTCGGAGTAAACATGAGCATGGGTGATAGGTCAATAGTACCATAAGTACCGCTACCCGCTAAAACATCGCGCATAAAACTATCATCGGGATGGGGAGGGTTAGCGATAATCCGGGGACTGGAGTTACCCAGGGAGACATCGGTGAGGAGACAGAAAAAACGCGAGCGAGTGCCTTGCACCACTAAAAATTTACCGACGCGCATATCTTCCACGGAAATATCCGGATAAAGACGGATTTCTAAACCTTCACTCAGGGAACCTTGAATAACCGATCCGAGGGGCTGTTCACTCATGCTAACCTTTATTTGTGGCGATCTATCTCCCTATTCTGTCACTTTTCCGTTAATCAGTGCAAACTCGATCGGGTACAGTAAACAGTAATCAGTGATCAGTAAACAGTAAAAAGACAGTAGGAAACTGGAAGATGTACCAGACTAAGGCTGAATCCGCCGTATTAAATACTTCCCACTTAATACATACTGCACACTTAAAACTCAAATCTGATAACTGATAACTGATAACTGATAACTGATAAAGGGGTTTAAGAAAAAAAATCGGGTTGATCAACGGGAAGCAAGGAAATAGCCAAGGGAGAAGAGAATGCCAATAAAAAAGTGAAGATTAACCGCTATAAACTTGCAGTTACTGACTAGCTGAGGTTGGTCGTGATTTTGGTTAACGTGGTTGACTAATTGCCAAGCGAAAGGGAGACTAAGGAAGATTAAAAGGGTGAGAGGGGGATAAACTTGCAGCAGGACAAAAACTACCGTTAAAACGTAAACGAGAACCGTCACTACGGTTAAAACTTTAGAACCTTTTAAAGTACCTAAACGAGCAATAGGTGATTTTTTACCCGCTTTGAGATCATCGGCAACTTGATGGAAATGGGAACAAAAAAGGATGATAGAAGTGGTAATCCCGATAATAATTGAAGCCGCTAGACTAGAGAGAGAAAAAGCACCAGCTTGGGAATAGTAGGCAGCGGCAATCGCTAAGGGTCCAAAAGTAAAGAAACAGATAATTTCACCTAATCCTTGATAACCGAGACGGAAGGGAGGCCCTTGATAGGTATAGCCCAAAAAACAGCAGAGGGCGATTAATTCTAGGATAGTCCAATCGCCTCGCCAATAACTAATAGCAAGAATACCAGCAATACCCACTAATAGAAAAAGATTACTCAGCCAGAAAATTAAAGATTTATTGCCGGTTAAATTAACGATCGAATGTGCCTTATTGACATCGATCCCGGTATCGGCATCAAAAACATCATTACTGAGATTTAACCAAGCGAGAATTAAAATAGCTGAGAGGATAAAAGTGGCAAAAATCGGCAGAGAAAATAGACCTGTTTCCTGATAAGCGATCGCTGTTCCCAAAATAATCGGTATAATTGCCACACTATACATTGGTGGTTTAATGGCTGCTAACCAGAGTTTTTGGGGCGAGGGAGTGGTGACAGTATCGGTGGTCATAGTTAGGGTTTGCTGACAAAGTTTTTCCTAGGAGTAGGGTGTGGGGTGTGGGGTTCTACCCATTTTTAGATGGTCAATTAGCCAATTTTCAGGGAAAAAGTGCCTGAATTTACCCTGACTACTGACGACCGACTCCTATTTTGATTTTGACCAGAGGTCTGATCATACCTCGGTTTTAAGGATATTTTACTCAAAAATAGAGATAAATAGACCAAAGCCGGGTAAGACATCCTCTCCGCTTAAATTAGCCGGTAGTTCCATAATTTCTACGGGTTGCTGAGGACGATAAATTTCCACTTGTTGTTGTTGAGGATTAACTAGCCAACCTAATCGCAAACCACTGTGAAGATATTCCCGCATTTTAGCTTGAATTTCCGGGAGGGAATCGCTACGGGAGCGCAGTTCAATGACGAAATCGGGACAAATAGGCGGAAATTTCTCCTGTTCTTCTCGACTCAGAGCTTGCCAACGAGTTAAACTCACCCAAGCGGCATCGGGAGCGCGATCTCCGCCCTTCGGTAAACGAAAAATCGTCGCTGAACTAAAGACTTTACCCAATCGGGTTTGACGATTCCAGATACCTAAGTCAATGATAAAATCGGCCTCTCGGTTGCCGCTAATTCCCCCAACAGGTGGCATCACAATTAATTCTCCTTGAGCGTTTCTTTCCAGTTGCCAATCTGGGTTAACTTGACAGAGACAGTAAAACTGCTCATCGCTGAGATTGACTGTATCTAAGTTTAAAATCACTGCTGCCATAGCTATATTTTGCCCTAGAAAACACTCTAAGTAGGGAGGCACAATTATTTGTAGGATGGGTTAGCGGTAGCGTAACCTGAGCGGGTGTTGGGTTTCATGCTTCAACCCAACCTACGTTCATCTTATATTTAATTCCACCCACTCACTTAGTCTTAATTATAGTCAATTAGATTCCCCGCCACAGTGCGATCGCACCGTCCCGATCTCCAGTGACTAACCAACGACCATCTCGACTGGCAACCATTCTTAAGATGACGTTTCCCTTGAGGGTGTTCAAGTGCCGACGGGTATTAACATCCCAAAATTTCACAGTTCCATCCCCAGAAGTGCTGGCCAAAACTTTGCCCCCATCCAGCAGGGCCATATCGGTAACAGCGTCGTTATGGGCGAGAATAGTAGTGGTGCCGATGCCGCTTTTCACTTGCCAACTGCGGATCGAACCGTCTTGACTAGCAGTACCGGCGGTATTACCATCCTTGGAAAAAAGCACCCGATAAACGGGGAATAAATTCCCCGCATAGGCACGAATAAAGCGACCGGTACTCACTTTCCACAGTTTAACGAAGCCATCGTAATCGGCGCTAACAATTCCTTTACCATCGGGACTAAATGCGATCGCTTGAATCGGATGATTATGACCGCGCAGGGTTTTTAACAGTGTACCCGTCTGAAAATCCCAGAGTTTGACTGTACGGTCCCAGCTACCCGTGGCCAAAATTTTGCCATCGGGAGAAATAGCGGCATCAGTAACGAGAAAAGCATGGCCGGGATAGGTCATTTCTAATTTTCCCGTGCGCGTATTCCAGCGTTGCACTTTTCCCCCCGCATCGGCAGTTACGAAACTCTTACCATCGGGACTAAATTGGATAGCGTTAACAGTATCACCTAGTTGCCAAGTCCTGAGAGGTTTTTGGGTTTTTAGGTTCCATTCCCTAACAGTACCGTCAAAACTACCACTCAGCAGCAGGGAGTTATCGGGACTAATAGCCAAAGCATAGATGGGATCCTGATCAGCTTTTAAAATAGTAACCCGTTCGACGGTCTGCCAAGGAACGATTTCTGCTAGGGGAGGCGCCGGCGGACTGGTGGTTTCCCCTTTTTCCTGATTGACTGCACAACCACCGGATAGCAACAGCAGTAATAATAAAGATAATGTCGGTTGATAAAGGGTTATTTTCATAGAATTTTGCCGTTGTCAAAATCATCTTAAACTACTTTAAACTTGAATGGGTAAAATTTGCATAGAATAACGACAACGAGGAACAAAATAAATGACAAATTCTTGATTGGTTGTGTTGGCTTCTTCCAGAACATTCTGTAAATTTTCACCGTGAGCAATCACCCCTTTTTCATTATAGGCAATGTATTGATTTTTATGCAAATCAAGCACGGTGTCACGATTTTTGTTTAACCAACGTAACATTTCTTGGGCTTGTTCTTGCGAGATTGAGTCTGTCATAATCTTTCTAAGGAGAGACGTTTTTGATGAGAAAAAAAGCATCGCTAATCAGTTTATTTTTGTTAATTATAGCTTCTATTTGCTCCGATTGATAACAACCAGCTTCGACTTCTAAAGAAGCGGCATCCAAAGCATTAAGATAAGCATCGTTTAAAGTGTCTGTTAATTCCTCATCACTTAAATAATATCCTGCCGCTTTTCGGCGTTTATTGTGGCGTTGAATTTCTCTAACGCTATTGCGAATGGAGACATCCCAAGAACGAGTGGTTCGGTTTTCTGCCTGTTGTTTAATTAAATGAAGTAATAAGATAACAGCATAACTACGAATAGTGCTAATAATCCCGTTTTTGCTTATATCTTCAAGTTCTTCTACAATCGCCAGTGAACCTTTAATATCACCTTTTAAGAGCAAAGCTTTTAATTCTAAAAGTTCTTCCATAATCCAATTTCTTCCCCAAATACCCCTTAATTATATCTTGCCACAAGTCTCTCTATCCCAAAGCTCATTTAAGACCATCTTGAGGAAAAAATTAATCATTTTTTCATTTATTTTAAGCTTTTCTGTGCTAGGCTATGGTTGTTTATCTAAAAATGGAGCTTTTAGTAATGACTCAAAGATTAGCAAAATTAAGCGATTTTCTGGGATTGTATGGGCGAATTGTATTCTATCTCTGATGTATAAATGCGATCTCCTTCTTTTAAGTGGGTGGGTGGAATTAAATATAAGATGAACGTAGGTTGGGTTGAAGCATGAAACCCAACGCCCTGATGTATAAATGCGATCTCCTTCTTTTAACTTTAAGCTAAAATAGATTGAGTTCGTTGTGGTCGATCGATGGGAAAAAAAGAAAAACTGCTAGAAAAGGCCAAAAACTCGCCTCAAGGATTACGTTTTAGCGAATTTGAGAGTTTGCTTAATCTTTGTGGTTGGACTTTTGACCATCAAACAGGAAGTCATCACATTTGGTATTCATCCAAGAGAGTCCGTCTATCTATTCAACAGACAAAAAACGGTGAAGCGAAAGCTTATCAAGTTAAACAATTTTTAAAAATACAGGAGGAAGAAAATGAATTCAACAACCCAGGATTTTAACGGTTTTAGCATTAATATCTTCCAAGATGAGGAGGGAGATTGGATAGCATACTTAGTAGAAATTCCTAGCGTTTCCGCTTTTGCTGATAGTCCCCAAACAGCACTCAATGAATTAATTGTAGCTTGGGAAGGCGTTAAAGAAAGTTATCGTAAACATGGTGAAGAAATTCCTCATTTAGCTATGACAAAAAATTAAGCAAACTGTTGTTTATTGAAACTGGGCTTTGAAAAATTTAGTACAAATGCTCGGACTTTTTTCCCCAACCCCTTACCCCAACTTCTGCTACTCAGATTCAGGTTTCTTAGGGTCTTTTTCTGGGGTATTAGGGGCAGGATTTGGGGCTATTGTCGCAATTTGGGCGGCCATTCTTGTCATTGCTTGACCTTGGGCGAATTCCTGCTGTAGTTGTTCGCTAGAAGAAACCAAACGACTTAAACCCTGGATTAAACGAATAATTTCCTGTCGCAGTTGCGGATTACCAGTAATTTCATCCACATCCGAGGTGATTTTCTGAAGATTGGCAAAAGCAGCGCGAGAGGAGTCGAGGAGTTGCTGTAGGGTGACAACAGTGGCAGGATCGGAGAGATAAGCAGTAAAGTTACCCAAATTTTCGCTTAATTTAACAGCGTTTGCCGAAATAGTGTTTAAATTCTCAATAATTTGGCTTTTCTGCACTTGCGTCAGAATCGGATCCAAAGCAGCGAGAGTAGTTTGTAGGCGATCGCTGGTAGTTTTGATACTATCGAGAGTAGCAATTAAACGATTTTGATTAGCTGCCAAAAAAACCCGCAGTTCTTCGGTGGTTTGTCCCACCAAAAGCAGCGTTTTTCGGGCCTCTACTAGGGTAGCGTCTAAATTTTTCAGACCGCCACTTCCCTGTAAACTTCTCAGTAAAGTAGTCGCTTCCTGACTCAATCCCCCGACACCGGAAAGATCACTAGAAAGGCGATCGAGGGAACCGGATACTTGCGGTAAGGATTCTAGGGATCTCATCCCCGAATTAAGTTTACCTAGAGTACCGCTGCGACGTACCTCGCTTAAAGCGGTGGTTGCCTCACCACTAAAGCGATCGAGTCCCCCCAAGGCATTGGCAGCGCGCTGGGTAAAGGAACGAAATCCGGCCACCATATCAGGATCACTAACTAGATTAGAAATTCTCAGTAAAGATCTGATCAAGGTATTGACATTTAGTGCCGATTGCCCTTGTAAACGGGAACCGTTACAGATAATCACTTCCCCATTACAGTTAGGACTCAAAGGGGGTTCTTTGACACCACCGACGGGTAAAGCTTGCAGGGGAGTAATATCGATCGTGGTTTCACCGACTAAACCGGATTGAATGGCTTCGATGAGGGAATTACTGGGAATTAGGCGATCTGCTGGCGAAATCTCCACTTCTACGGCGACTCCCTCCGGTTCTGGGGTAATTGCCGTCACTTGTCCGATTCTCACTCCCCGATAACCGACGCGGGTTCCCACCATCATGCCACCCACATTAGGAAAAAGAAAGGTGGCTCGATAACTGCGTCCCCCGAAGCTAAAATTACTTAACCAGGCGACAAACCAGATTAATATTCCCCCCGATGCTAGTAACATTAAACCGATACCACTTTGCCGCAGAGTTGGGGAAATCCCCTGTTGTGAACCGCCAGCTTCCATAAATAATTACTCCTCATCTCTACACAGTATCTTACAGGAGAAATCGGGGGATTTCAGTTATCAGTGATCAGTTATCAGTGATCAGTTATCAGTGATCAGATGCGAGTTATCAGTTCACTGATTACTGTTTACTGTTGACTGATCACTGAATTGGTCCGTGGATACTGCCGGTAAAAAATTGCTTGAGTACGGGGATTTCGGAGTGATAAGCCTCTTGAGTCGGTCCAACCCATTGAAATTGACCTTTATAGAGAAAAACGATGCGATCGGTGGTATTTTCGATGGTGCTGTGGACGTGGGTGACAATGAGATGGGCCCCACAGGCTTTTTTTACCTTGAGAAGTTCCATAATTACCGTCTGGATGCGGGTAGAAGCAACCGGATCCAGTCCAGCAGTGGGTTCATCGTAAAGGAGAATGTTCGCTCGATCGGCGGCGATCGAGGGATCGCTGATAATTGCTCTGGCTAAACTGACGCGTTTTCGCATCCCTCCGGATATTTCAGAGGGATAGAGGTCGTAGGAACCAGACATTCCCACTAAATCTAGTTTTTCTTCCACTAAATCGCGGATTTCGGCTCGTTTTAGCTTTGAGTTGCGATAAAGAGCAAAACCGACATTTTCCCCGACGGTGAGGGAGTCAAAAAGGGCCGATTGTTGGAAAACTAGACCAACACCGAGGGGATCTTCCCCCTGTTCTACGGTTCTCTGCCGTTTTGTGCCGTAGATGTACACTTCTCCTCGATCGGGGGCCAGTAATCCGGCGACTAAGCGTAAAATGGTCGATTTTCCCGTCCCCGATGGACCGATCACGCCGATCGCTTCCCCTTCGTACACTTTCAGATCGACGTTATTTAAGATTACTTTCTTGCCGAAAGCTTTAGTCACTCCCCTTAATTCGACGATCGGTTCGCGCATCACCATCTAGAATATCTTTACAAAAATGTCCTTTTATTGTAGGGCAACGACCCGATCTTTCTTTTTTTTCTTTTCTGGTTTTATGGTTCGCGATTCTATCTGCATTTCGGGAATCTCTCGCAATTCTTCCGCATCTAAACGATATTGTTCGCAGACAAGACTGAGACGAATACCAGAACAGCTAACGGGATTAACTGAATGGGTGAGATCTCCTTGAAAGAGGATCAGGGTGTTAGCACAAGGACGAATCTGGGCCACGGAACGATTACGGTTTGCTAGTACCAGTTCCCCCCCTTGAATATCCCTAGGAACCTGCACATAAAGGACGCTAACTAGGAGCGGGGGATCGATTGTTTTACAATAGGAGCGCAGGGAGCGATCGATATGGGGATCGACGCGTGAACCGGTTTGTAGGAGTAAGGGGTTAAGATAAAAAGCGTTGCAGTCAGCTTGTAAACTGCGATCAAGATAGGGTTTAAAATAGGGAAAAATTCGTTCAACTTCGCTGATTTGTGTGCGTCGAAAAGCGATGGAAAAGCCTTTAGTTTTAACGAAATCTCGATTTAAATTGTTAACTGTGAAGTGGGGACAAGCGAGGATCTGTCCTTGTAGTTCGCTCAGATAACTGGGAGTGAAAGCGTCGGGATATTGGAAATAGTAAGGCACGGATAGAATCAGAACGGTACGGCAATCTTTAGGATAGCTTGTTTTTAGGGGAGATGGGGATAATTTCGATAGCAGCTATTCAATTAGCTTTTTTTTCTCAAAGTCCGATAATTTGCTCAAGGAAATTTTTAATAAGCTTGATGCTCTCTAATTCTAGGATTTTCTCATCTAGCCAGCGATTATCTTGTAGGGAAACTTGTAGGGCTTTACCCAGTCTTAATATACTACTAATACTGGATATAATTGCTTTCTTTTTACCTGCTGGTTTTTTAAAATCTTCGAGATCATTTTTAGTTAACTGATTCCTGTCAATACTTCCTATGTAGGTTTGAGAAAGATTGAGTAAATCAGGATAATTTATCTTAGCACACTCGAGGAGAATATCTTCTAAAGTTCCTTGTTCACGATTGTTAGGAGCAATGAAAATACCACAGCGAGGATAATAATGGGTAACTTCGCCAAGTAGGGCAGGCATTCGTAAGTTTGACAAATCAAGAGATGATAAGCAAGCAATTAGTTTATTGAACCTTTCTTGGGGTGTTTCATTATCATCAGCATCTAAAAAAATTCCCACACTAAAAAGCTGTGAAAGTTGAATCAAATTGAGACTTTCTTCGATGGTTTGCGCTATGCGTGTAATGCCGATAGAACTATGTAAAGCGATTGATAGTTGCTCATTTTGAACAAAAGATGGTACTGGTACTCGTTTGGTTAAATCATCCTCTAGTGGATAATCTCTCGGGATAAGTGTTTTCCAAAATTTATCCAATGAAGATAAATGAATAACTCGCTTTAAGCCATAAAATTTAAGTAAACCAATTAAGAATTCGACATCCTGCCGACCTTCGACAACAATATAGCAGTATCTCACCATCTTTACCTCACATCTAACCCGCGTTCCCAACGCAATCTATGCAATAAATCGCCCGAAAATCTTTGAGGTTTTTCCCTTGGAGAATTTAACCGAAAAGCTACCACGTTTTCTATGGACTTTTCTGACTGTAGCATGGCATCAACTGCTTCTAAACTATGGGTAGTTACAAAAAGTTGAATTCTTCTTTGATTACAGGTATTAATTAACCAAGAAAATACACGACTTAAGGCAGAAATATGAATAGATGTCTCGATTTCATCAATTAGAAGTACCCCATCGGTAATTGTCAACAAACTAAGCACCATAACTAAGGTTCTTTTAAATCCGTCACCAAACACATAGAGAGGAGCAAAACCAAGCTGTTTATGTTCTATATAAAGAGTTGGTTTATTGTTGGGTGAAAGTATTTGTATGTCGGTAATTTCCTCGTCAAATAACCGAATTAAATCTAGGATATGATCTTTGTTATTTTCTTCCTTTAGGATGATTTTGGATAGTCTATCTAGAATTGGTTCCGAGGACAAATAAGCAGGAAATATGGTGGCATTTTCCACCAGTATTTTTTGTCGTTTCCTTTGAATAAAACGCTCTTTTTCCCAAAACTGAAATACTTGTTCATTATCTACACTAAGGAAACTGCCTTGCTCTAAAATATGGGCGGTAACACTTAATTCTAACCCATTGATAACCAGATCGGTTTCCGAATCGGTGGAATCATCAATGAACTTTTCTGGGTTGCCTTTTTCGTTGCTCGCACCGTAAATATCGGTGAGATTAGCTGCTAGATTTTTAATCGGTGAATTTCCAGTACACTTGATCGAAATTTGTCCTTGATAGGATGCGTTACTAGCAAGATTATTCTGACGAAAGAAAACCCATTTAATTGCTTCCAAATCCGGTCGCATTAAAGATATTCTGCCTAAGTATAATCGACGTTGGGCCACTTCTAGCCACTGAAAGGGATCGAGGGGATTACAAACAATTGAAACAGCTTCGAGAATGCTAGTTTTGCCAGAATTATTATTACCGACAAAAATGTTCACCTGTCCTAGAGAAGACAGTTCTATTTGTTCAAAACCACGATAACCACTGATTTGTAAACTTTCAAAAAGCCGAGTCATTTTTACTGGCTCCTACAATATTGCCGATAATAACTGAAATAGCTAGGATCAAAGATAAAATTTGCAATTTTTACGATAAAACCCTTGTATCATAACTCATTTGTGGCTCTTTTTTTGACTAGCAATCATTTTCCTGCCAACCCGGTCGCGGTGACAACCCACCGTTTACAATAGTTAAGAACCGATGGCAAGCAAGAATTAACGATGCGGATTTCGATCAACTGGTTACGAGAATTAGTCAAAGTCGCCCAATCTCCCCAAGAATTAGCCGAATTATTGACAATTGCGGGAATAGAAGTGGGATATCGGTCAGGAAAATCCTAGTACAATTGTCTGTGGTGCGCCCAATGCTAGGGCTGATATTCTAGTTCCTGTGGCTACTTAATTCTCCGAGGGATTTATTGTCGAGCCGATTTTCTACCGTAGCGGTTATTATTGTTAACTTTTTAGATTGACTAATCAAATACCTCAAATTCCTGGCCGATCTTGCCAAAATATTCCCCCAAACGTTGTTGAATGATATTAATATACTGAGCTTCAATTTCAATACCAATAGTCTGATAACCTAATTCTAGAGCAGCAATTAAAGTTGTACCCGTTCCAGCAAAAGGATCGAGAACTATATGACTGTTATCCTGTGGTAGAAATAACTCGAGCAGTTTTCTAATCAATGATAAAGGTTTAATCGTACAATGCTCATCAAAATTTTCATCCCGTCCTTTAGAAAAGCCCTCTAAAATATTGGATTGAAAAGAGCCGTCATTTAGTATAGCTTTGAAGGGACCTAATCCAGTCATTTGTATAGTTTCAATATAGTTGTTTTTTAGAGGCTTCTGCACAATAACTATAGCTTCCCATTCATTTCTCAAGCAAGTATGCCAACCTTGCCATTGTTTGGCATTAGTATCACCAATTTTGTCAAGTTTTTTCTCAATATTTAATCCTTTAGGAATGCCTGAATGTCGTCTATAAACCAGCACATCTCTAGCATAAAAACCAGCATTTTCAAGAGCAATCTGAATATGAGCCAGTGTTCTTGTGCTACTAAAAACAGCGACAACAGCCCCGCTTTTACAAACACGCATTAGTTCCTTTGACCAATCTGTTGCCCATTCAATATAATTGACCACATTTTCGCGATTGCGTTGATACCAACGCTGATTGCGAACGCCACCGGCTAATCCACTTCCATAGGGAATATTTTTGACCAGTGTGGAACTGTTTTGAATACGTTCTCTGCGTCTTTGGATTTCATCATGATCCCAATTTCTGCCAATGAACTCATAATTATAGGGTGGATCTGTGATCACACAAGATATACTAGATTCTTCTAGTAAAGTGAGAATTTCTCTACAATCACCGTGCAGAAGTTGCCATCTTTTTGAGATATTCATCGGGCAATATAAAACTCCTGTGTTTCAGAAAATTTATCAAAAGCTTTTAGCAAATCGAACCCACTGCGATCAAGTATATAATCAAAACTTTGTTGGCCCTGCAAAACAGTCCAGCCACCCAGATGACAAGCTTTAATCGCTGCTGGTAAGTTATCCTCTCGCACAATCAGTAAAATAGGTCTAAGTCCTCTTTCCTGTAATAGTTTTCCATACTGTTTAAACTTTTTAAGTGTGCCAGAATCTCCCGAACCAATTCTATATTTAGTATCAATGGCATCTCTACCTAAAATGCAGTCACAAGGTTGATCATCTGCAATCTTTAAAGCTGGTTGATAATCTAAACAATTAGCCTTAAAAACTTCTGTCACCAAACGTTGCCAACACATTCCTAGTTCCCTGCCCCAATACTGACGATTTTCCCTTTTTAAACTAGGAGTAATTCCAAATACCCTCATAAGCGAATCATAATCATCATTTTCTTCTCCATAGATTTTGTCACTAAAAGAACTTTGGTATTGTCTCAAAATTCCCTTGAGGAGGTTTTCTATTTGATCGGGTGGCATCAATAATCCTTTTTGATATAGATAGCTAACTACTGATTATCTCCCCAAATTATCGGTAATCTGTTCAAAGATAATATCACCCCTGGGCAAGGAAAATGATCGGTTATTTACACAGTCCTTCTATCCTCCCCTTAATATTTTAACAGCCGATCGGCCCTAATCTCTAAATCATTGACTACCCACGGTTTACAATAGTTAAGAACCAACGGCAAGCAAGAATTAACGATGCGGATTTCGATCAACTGGTTACGAGAATTAGTCAAAGTCGCCCAATCTCCCCAAGAATTAGCCGAATTATTGACAATTGCGGGAATAGAAGTG
>VYKR01000094.1_pt1 | contig 19145 bp, 13 predicted proteins | sample 5109561 | NCBI WGS metagenome assembly VYKR01 (sample SAMN12291799, study PRJNA351875) | freshwater metagenome | isolation source: freshwater lake | place: USA: Michigan, Ford Lake | collected 2015-08-15
CACCGCGCTCGGCCAGGCGGGCTCGACCGAGGCGGCGCGCGCGGAGGGCAAGGCGTTCGGCACCGGGATGAGCGGGCGCGCGCAGGCGCCGACCCGCACCGCGCCCACGGCTGACACCGTGCCCGGCTATGGCGGCACGCCGTCCCAGGGTGGGCTGTTCGCCAACCCAGACGCGATCGCCGTGCAGGCCGCCTCGGCGGCGGTGAGCAATGACGGCTATCGAACTGTCCGCTCCTCGCTCGATAACCGGCCCCGCATCGCTGTTTCGGACATCGAGGCGACGATCGCGCGCGGCCAGGCCATCGCCGACGATCCGACCCCTTTCGTGAGCGGGATGACGACCGGGGGCGGTCAAGGCGCCTGTCGCGAGCTGCCGCCCTCCTCCGGGCAAGGCGGCACCTATGAGGCGACGTGCAATGTCGGCGTCGCGATCGAGCAGCGCGAGGAGCGCTGCACCGTCCCCTTGGTCGTGTCGGTGACGACCAGCACCGCCCATCGCTACTGGTGCAGCGACTTCGACGCCGCCGGCAATGACGTCGACAGCTGCGCGCTGTTCGAGCGGGCCGCGTGCACGGTTACGGGGACGCATCCGGGCCGCTGCCTGCAGGGCTACCCGCAGGACGGGCACTTCTACTGCACCGAACCCGGCGAGCCCATCAGCGAGCTGCTCTGCGACACGGTCGTGCCCGGGGCCGCGTCGCGCGGCACCGAGACCCGAAGCCAAGTCGGCGAGCGTCGAGACGAGAGCGCCTGCGCGACCGCGGCGGGCGATGCCCAGTGCTCGCTTCAGGGGGAGGCCTGCTCGTCGAGCGATCCCGTGACGCGTATGATCGACGGCGTGTCGGTGACCAGGCCCTGCTGGGCTTGGGAGCGCCAGTACCAATGTAACCGCACCACGGCCGCTCAGGACTGCTCGGCGCTCGAGGGCAACGCGGCGTGCCGGTTCGTCCGCGAGGAGTGCCTGACCGACGACCAGCCCTGCCCGACGGTGGAGCGCGTCTATAGCTGCCCGCTTCCGGACGGCCCTCCCGCCGAGAAGCAGTATGTCTGCGATGGCGACGTCTATTGCATCAACGGCGAGTGCGAGACGATCGAGCGCGAGCCAAACCGCGAGTTCAAGGACGCCGCGGTCGCGCTGAACGCGGCCAGCCAAGCCGGCCGCGAGCTCGATCCGACCAAGCTGACGCTGTTCGAGGGTGAGCGCCAGACCTGCCACTCCAAGGTGTTCGGCATCCTGAACTGCTGCCGCGGCAAGGCTTTCCCGCTCCTCCCCGGTGCCCAGCTGCTGCTGGCGCTCGGCTGTGACCGCGAGGAGGTGCTGCTGCACCAGCGCGACGCGCAGGGGCTGTGTCACTATGTCGGGAGCTACTGCTCGGACAGCGTGCTCGGCGTCTGCGTCACCAAGAAGAAGGCGTATTGCTGCTTCGAGTCCAAGCTGAGCCGCATCCTGCAGGAGCAGGGGCGGCCGCAGATCGGCAAGCCCTGGGCCAAGCCGAAGACGGAGACCTGCCGCGGTTTTACCGTCGACGAGTTCGCCCGGCTCGATCTGAGCCGCATGGATTTCTCGGAGGTCTATGCCGAGTTTCAGGATGCGGCCAAGCTGCCGGAGGAGCTCGCCACGGTCGAGGCGATGCAGCGCAAGATCGGCGACTACTACGCCGTCGCCGGAGGTGGCCGGTGATGGCCCGTCCGCCCCTGCTCGCCCGCACGGTCGCGCTTGCCGCAGCGCTGGTCACCCCGGGCTCGGCCATCACTGCACAGACCGCGTCCAGGGTGCCGACGGTGCAGGCCGGCGACCGGTTCTACTGCGAGGATCGGCGGCTCGGCACCTGGTTCTACTGCGACCAGCCCAAGGTCGAGCCGGAGCTGCCCGTGGCACCTCCGCCCGCACCGGCGCAGTCCGCGACCGAGAAGCTCGACGCGGTCACGGCCGAGCTACGCGAGCTGAAGGCGCGCGCGATCCTCGAGCCGAGCACCGAGAACGTCACGGCGTATATACGCTACCAACGCGCGCAGCTCGACCGCGCGTCGCTGTTCGGCGACGTGTGGCAGCGCGCGCTCTGGCAGAAACCCGAGCTCGACTACACGCTCGAGCGGCCCGTCGGCACGGTCGCCAAGCAGCAATGGCTCGACGCCCGCAAGGGCGAGCGCGACCGCGCGCTCGGCCAGCTCGGCCGCCGCTACGGGCTATTTTACTTCTTCGCCCAGAACTGCGGGGCGTGCCGGGTCATGTCGCCGATCGTGAAGTCGGTGGCCGACACGCACCAGCTGACGGTCCGCGCCATCTCGACCGACGGCGGCCCGTCCGAGACGTTCCCCCGCTACACCGTCGAGACGAACCAGCGCGCGGCGATGGGCCTGACCGCCAAGACCACGCCCGCGGTGGTCCTGTTCGACAGCGCCACCAGCAAGGCGGTGCCCGTAGGCTACGGCATCATCGCGGCCGACGAGCTGATGGAACGCATCTTCCTTCTCACCCAGCGAAAGGCCGGCAGTGACTATTGATCCCGTGAGCGCCCGCGCGCGCCTCCGTCTCCTCGCCACCGGCATCAAGGCAGCAGCCCGCCGGGCCGGCGCTTCCGTCGCGACACTCGGCTGCGCGGTCGCGCTCGCCGCCGCGATCACGCCGATGCTGATGCCCGTCGCGCCGGCCCGCGCGCAAGTCGGCGACGCGATGGACAGGTTCGTGCGCGACGCGGGCGGTGCCGCGAACGTTACGGGCCCGAGCGCCTTCCAGGGCCAGTCGGCGGGCTATTACAGCGTGGGCAACGTCTGGACGCGGTTCCCGCAGAAGACGACCAACCTGGCCAACATCCAGCTTCCCTCGGCGCGGGCGGGCTGCGGTGGCATCGACCTGTTCGCGGGCTCTTTCTCGTTCATCAACGCGAGCGAGATCGTCGCGATGCTGAAGGCGGTCGCCAACAACGCGGTCGGGTTCGCGTTCAAGCTGGCGATCGACACCGTCTGCCCCGAATGCTCCAAGGTCATGGACGAGTTCGCCCAGAAGGCGCAGCTCATGAACAACCTGAACATCTCGAGCTGCGAGTCCGCCCAGGCGCTGGTCGGCTCGGTCTGGCCCAAGGGCGATCTGGCCGACAAGGCGATCTGCGAGGCGATCGGCAACTCGGACGGTATCTTCTCCGACTATGCCGCATCCAAGCATGGCTGCGGCAACAAGGGCGAGCGCCGGTCGACCGTCGACGGCGCGGATCCCGCCAAGTGGGACGCGGTGAACAGCGCGGTCGCCCGCAACTACACCTGGCACGTCCTGAAGGGCTCCAAGTTCTTCAACGCCGGTGGCAGCTTCGACCGCGAACTCGCCGAGTACGTCATGACCATGGTCGGCACGATCATCTACGTGCCGCCGACCGACACCGACCCCGGCCGGTTCCAGCCGCTCACGGGCGACACCACCTCAACCCTGGTGACCGCTTTGCTCGACGGCGCGACCGGCGGCGCGGTCCAGGTCTATCGTTGCGACGAGCAGGAAAAGTGCCTGTCGCCGACGCTGGGCGGCCTGACGGTGCCGACGGCCAAGGCGCTTCGCCCTCGCGTCACCGCGCTTATCGACGGCATGGTCGAGGCGATCCGGACCGACACCGCGATCACGCCCGAGCAGAAGGAGCTGCTCCAGATTGCCTCGGTGCCGCTGTACAAGATCCTCGCCGTCCAGGCGGCCTATGCGCGCGGGCTCGCGACCGACGACCGCTCCACCCTGGCGGAGATCGCCTCGATCGACCTACTCTACGCCATCCTCGACCAGCTGGTAAGCGAGGTGGGCAAGTCGAAGGCGAGCTTCATCGCCGCCGACGAGGCCAAGCTCGCGGCCTGGACGCAGCAGATCAGCGCGGCGCGGATCGCGCTGGCCGACCGGCAGCAGACGACCCAAGCGCGCGTGTCAGCGATCATGGCGATCATCCAGAAGACGCAGTTCCTGGAGAATGTGCTCGCCAACTCGATGGCGCCGGGAATGGCGGCGTCGCTCGACTGGTCGCGCGGCATCTCCGCCCGCGGCCTCAACTAACCTCGCGAGAGATCACGGGCACATGGGCACGGTCGAGCTCTTCACGATCGGCGGGGGCGAGTACATCGTCAACGTCCTGAACGCGGTCGCCGCCTGGACCGGGGCGGGCGGCTACAAGAGCCTGCTCCAGGTCGTGATGGTCATGGGACTGGCCTACTCCGTGCTGGTCGTGGCGTTCAGCCTCGACTGGCGCGCGTGGCTGCACTGGTTCCTACAGGCCACGCTCATGTACATGGTGCTGATGGTGCCGCGCCTCGACGTACACGTGACCGATCGCATCAACCCGAACCTCGCCCCCGCCGAGGTCGCCAACGTGCCGCTCGGGCTCGCCATGATCGCCAGCTTCACGAGCCAGGTCGGTGACTATCTGGTCGGCTCCGCCGAGCTGGTGTTCGGGCTGCCCGGCGACCTGAACTACAGCCGCAACAGCATGATCTACGGCGCGCGGCTGTTCGAGGCGACGCGGGGCTTGAGGATCAAGGATCCGGAGTTCGCGGCCAACCTGGACGAGCATTTCAAGCAGTGCGTCTTTTACGACGTCCTACTCGGCCGCTACTCGATGGAGACGCTGGCCAACGCGCCCGACATATGGCGCGCGATCGGCCCGGGGAGCCAGGCCCGCGCGCAACGGTTCCTGACGCGCGACGGGTCGGGACAGGTGACCTCCTCAATTCTTACCTGCCGCGAGGGGTACGTCACGCTCAGCACGCAGTGGAACGGCATGGTCGATTATCTCGGTCGCTTGTTCGGTCGCCAGCTCTACCCCAAGCAGACGGCCGACCTCGCCAAGGCTAAGCTCTTCGCCGATCTGCCGGTCGCCTACCGCTACCTGACGAACGTCTCGGCGTCGGCGAGCGACATCCTGAAGCAGACGCTGACGATCAACGCCATGCAGGCGGCGATGCACGGCGCCGCAGGCGCGACCGGATCGGGGAGCGTCGACGTCTATGCCCAGACCCGCGCCGACATCCAGACCGAGAAGACGTACGGCTCGATCGCGCATGCGGCGATGAAGTGGGTGCCGGTGCTTAACGTCGTGCTGACCGTCGTGTTCTACGCGCTGTTCCCGGTGCTTTTCCCGTTGTTCCTGATGCCGCGGAGCGGGCCGGTGGCGCTCAAGGGCTACCTGACCGGGTTCTTCTACCTCGCGGCCTGGGGACCGCTTTACGTCATCCTCCACATGGTGATGATGTTCAAAGGAGCGGCCGAGGTGGCGGGTGCGAGCACCGGCACTGGCATGACGCTCGCCAGCTTCACGGGTATGGCGCAGGCGAGTGACGACATCGGTCTGCTCGCCGGGTATCTAATCGCGAGCGTGCCGTTCCTTGCCGGCGGTATGGCGAAGGGCGCGATGGCGATCTCAAGCCATGCGACGAGCTACCTCAACCCGTCCCAGAACGCGGCCGAGGAGGCGGCGCGCGAGGCGTCGACCGGCAACGTCGCGCTCGGCAATGCGAGCTTCGACAACCAGACGGTACAAACCCGCCAGCACGACCAGTGGAACCAGGCCCCGAGCTTCACCCAGGGCGCGGCCCAGACCCGCTCGTTCAACGACACGGGCACGCTCACCACCAGCTTCGCCGGCAACCAGACGCTCGACGTGCCGGTCTCGAAACTGCCGTTCACGCCGCAGGTGACGCAGTCGGTCGCGACGGAGGCCGCCAAGGTCGCGTCCGAGACGCGCACCCGCGGTGAGACGCTGTCCAACCAAGCGGTCGAGAGCGTCAGTAACGCGGTGACTCGGTTCAACGAGTTCCGGCACGCGGTCAGCAACGACCAGTCCGTCGCGAACAGCTACGGCGTCGAGGATCGGGCGAACATCACCAGCAGCTTCAACGAGGTCGATCAGGCATCCCGCATGCTCCAGAGCCGGTTTGGGCTGCGGGCGGAGGTGGCGGATTCGATCGCTGTGGAGAAGTTTGTCGGCGGATCTGCAAGCCTAAACGCTGGCCTGTCCGGGAATTTCGGCGTTCTTTCCGGCAGTGCTTCCGCGACGGGGAATGCAGGGATGTCGAAGAGGTGGACAGCCAGCGATACGGCTTCCCTCTCGCGCGAAGGCTCAAAGATTCAAGATGCGCTGGAAAGCTGGTCGACGAACCGTAGCTGGTCGGACAATCGTGATACGTTTGAACGCTCCGTCTCAACCAGCTCGCGATCCGACGTTTCGAGTAATGCCTCTGGTATCAGCAGGAGTTTGAGCGAAGCGCAGAGCTTCAGCCGCGAAGCACGTCGTTTCTACGAAGCAGCAGATCGCCTTGAGTCTCGTTGGTCGACGCACGAGAGTGAAGGGGTAAATGGCTCATTGAATACCAGCGACGCATTCCTCGCTTTCGCACGTGCGGAGATAGCAGCAACTCCGCTAGTGTATCGCAACTTCGATCCAGCCGACGCAAGTCATTGGCAGAGCGTTGATCCTCAGCTTACGCTTGAGCGTAATCTCCTGCTATCCAGGTACGTTAGTCGAGCTGGTGCAAGCATGCGCGATGAAGTGGAGCAGCAATTAGCTGCTCCGACTGCGGCTGGACTAGAACGGCCGAGTATCAATAGCGATGCGGACGTACGCGGAGGCGGGATGAACCAAGGGGATCCAACACCGACATCGCAAGGTTACGCGCGCGCTGAGCAGTTAAGCGAGCAAGCACAGATGATTAGGAGTGCTGTGGCGGAGGCTCAAGCGAACGGCGCCTCTATTGTTCGACAGGGCAGACGCGCTCGTGACACCGAAATCAACGTTGCAACTAGCGGACCAGACCTGGAAGCCGTCGAGCGTGTAAGAATCGGAGATAAATTGAAAGCGCGCCCCTGAATTATTGCAAATCAATTACTGCGCAAGAAGATAAGTCCAAATTACGCATATTCCAAAAACCACGACTAGGACGAACCATCTATTGACCGGGTCCGCCCAGCTCTTCCTCAAAAGATAAGCTGTAGAGCGGTTCTCATACCAAGCTTGGCTGTACTCCCGAAGACCCCTTAGTCCGTCGTCAGTTTGAACAGGACAATGGCCTTGCCGTTCATTTTCTAGAGCACGAAGGCGATCACCCGCATTTGTAGGGTCGGGGTGGACTGGATTAGACATTCCAAGAGCTCCTGATGCCCGGCAGAACATAGCATGTCAGCTCCGCCGCTTCCAGATCGGTGATCGCGGCCCTCGCTGGCTCCACTCCCATGGTGCTCCTGCTTTGTTCTGATGATAACCGTAGCGGGAATCAACGAGTTCAAAGCAGAAGGACTTATATTGTGCGTTGCGAGATTACGATTGTAGCGCCGGTAAGCGACGACAGGTCGGGTGAAAAGTGGCGCGGCCGCTTTCGAGCGATGGACGTAGAAGCCGGCCGCTCGTTCAGCTGTCCACGCCACGTAGGGTGTGTAAAGTCTATCCCCAATTTGAGCCTTCCTGAAGTCGTGGGTCGCGTTCTCGAAATTGGCGGAAAACAGCCGTTCCGGCGGGATCGCCAGCGGCACGATGCACGCCCAAAGGCATCCCGATTCGCCCGAAAAGGGGCTCTGGGCTACCTAATAGCATTCAGGGCAGGCTAGTCGGTCTGCTGCTGTTGACGTCCGCTCTGGGGTTGCTCGGTTAGTCGAACCGCTCTGTCGCGAGCACGGAAAGGGGAGGGCTGGCGCCCTCCCGTCTCCTCACCCATCGTCGCTCAAACCGGCTGGAACGGTATGGATGATCCGGTCCTCCAGGTCCCGCATCCAGCCCTCGTAGCTGCCCTCGTCCAGGACCCAGCAGCGCCCGTCATCCATGCGGACGATGTGCTGGTCGAAGTAGCTGTGGCAGGCCCTCGTCACCGCCGTGATCAGCGCCTCCAGATAGGCGTTCTCGGCACCCGTAAGCGGCAGGGCGGCGGTGGCGTGGATTGTCGTAGCGTAGGTCATGAACCATCTCCTTGAGCTGTCGTAAAAGACGGGACGGCGGGCGACGGGGCGAGGAGCCGGGGGTCAATGACCGCGCTCTCGCGCGGCCGCGTCAGCGGCGATGGGGGTCACGATTTTTCCGGCCGCGCGCTGCCCTGCGTCGGCGGGCGCTGACCTCTGCGCGGCCGGAAAAGTGGTGGGGCCCCGTCGTCCTTGAGGCCCGGCTTCTCGCCCCGTCATGCTATGGAGGCTTGAGCGAGCAGAAGAGCTCGACCGTCGCGGGCTCGATGCCCGCGACGGTCGATGAGGGCACTCCGGCTGACAAGGGAACAGGCCGACCACGCCGGCTCTGAAGCCGCCGAGCCCGTCGAGTGCGGGCCTACTCGTAACCGGCACGGAGCGGGCAAGATTGAGGTCGGAAACCGCAGAAATCAGCCGGTTCTAACCGGCACGAAAACCGGCACGGGAGGCTCGTATGGAAGACCGTCTCATGGTCGTGCGGCGATTGCTCTTCGACTACGTCCAGAGCCCGTCGCTACGCCACATCAAGGATCCGTCCGCCGTCAGCCGACTCGCGGCGGAGGTCATCCACAAGCTTGATCGCGGCTCGTCAGCCTGGCGGAAATGGGACCCGCCCCGCGAGCGACTGGTGAAAGCCGCAGCTCCCTGCTGGGTGCCGATCGCCGATCTGGTCGATCACTTGAATGCGATGCTCGGACCTCGGCTGACCGCGACCGACGTCACCCAACGCATGAGAGCTTTTCAGGACGACGACGCGGCTGATTATCCGAACGAACGGCTTCGGAATGGTTGTCTTGAGTTGTTTGCTCGCGAGAAGGCTCAAGGGACGGAGCTCCCGGCCATCGTCGGCGCGTTGCAGGAGTATATCGAGGAGGAGGAACAACGCCTCCAGTTCGAGCAGCAGGCGCGATACAAGTCCGACCAGGAGGCTAGGCGGCGCGCTCTCGAGAACCGGTTTCTCGCCGGTGCCGATTGCAAATGGACGTCGCTCGACCGGTCGAAAGCCCTGTTCTGTCGCTCGAACGGAAGAGCCTACCGCCTTGCTCCTGCACCGGACGGGTTACTGGAACTCTACCGCGTCGAAGCCGCTGATGATCGGGGTGTCTACGTCGGTCGATATCGCCGTAGGACTGATGCTACGGCAGCTGTGGCGAAGGTAGCATTCGCGCCGGATCTGCTGAAACATTGAGCGCCCGCAGGGTTGCGGCGAAGCTCTCAGTAATCGTCGTGGCCGGGGCTGCCTAGCTCCTGGGCTGGCACGTTCGACGCGCGGAGATCGTCCTCCACCTGTCTGACCAGTTCGGCGGTGCGGCCTTCGATTGCTGCCCGCTGCGCCTCCGGCAGTTCGGCTTTGATCTGCTCGATTGTACGGGCCATCTTGTCATCCTCCGGGCGGCAGTAACCGCGCCTGCTTCGGCCGAAGTGTCTTTGAGGATAGTACACAAATACGACGTTCCAGCATAGCCTGCTCACCGACCCGCACCACGCTATGCCCCGCGGCGTTTGTCTCCCGTTAAGCCGCCTAAAGCGCCTGCCGCGCTTCCATCTTGCGCGAGGGATCGTAACCCGTAGGGCCGAGACGATGAAAGCGGCTCGGGGAGGGGCTGTGGCCCCGAGTAGAGCCCGGTCGGCAAAGCCGACGCGCTCGTCAGAGAATGACATCTTTGCCCGCTGTAGGTGGAGGCCAGGCGTGCCGTTCTAAGTTGCAGTTACAGCGGCTGAAGCCGAGCGGTTTGCGGGTCGTAGGCGTAGCCGGTGATCGTACCATTCCTGATACGCTCGACCGCATCGTCGACCACGAAATGAGGGACTAGAAACCACTCGCGCGGGACGACGGGGCTGCCGAAGCGATCCCTCACTTCGATCTGAAGCCGGGCAGGATCGAAGACGCGGTGGATCAGATTCTCGAGCTTCGTCCGGTTGACGTTGAAGAGCTGATAGGTCGCCACGACCTCCACGTCCGCCATCAGGAAGGTGGGATCGAGACGAGCGTTCGCGATGCGCCGGGCTACGTCGCCGCCCGTGACGCCGATCTTGTGCAGCACGTCGCGGTTGGCCACGACAAGGGGGTGATCGGACCTGCTGCGGAGCACGTAGATCGTACCGCTCTCATGGTCGCTATCGCCGGGCTCGTCGGCGAACAGCGGACCGGCATCGGGTTCGGTGATTCTGCGACCCGCGTCGTCCTTGTAGAGCGCGCGCTGAAGCGAACGGAGCAGGAGGTTGCTTTCGGTGCCGTTGGAATAGATCACCCGCAAACGGGCGTCGTTCTCGCCGTTCGGGGCGCGGAAGGTCTCGCCGATCTCGGCGACGTAAGCGATCTGGCCGCCCAAGATGAAGAACTGGCCCTCCGTGATGTCGGCCTTCTGAATCCCGGCGTCCTTCACGAACGGCCGGGTGACGCGCACGCCCGCGTCCAGGTCGCGCTGGACGGCCGCGAACAGCGGCTCGAACCGGTCGAAGTCCTCGCACCGGTCCCGTTCCGCGATCTCCTCGGCCACGCGCTTGTCGGCGCTCGTGCGGACATGGCGCAAACGGGTGATGCTGTCGTCGCCGGCCGCGCCCTGAAGCGCCGCGGCGAGGTCGTCCAGGTCGATTTCCTCGTCGGCCGTCACGCCCGGTTCGCCGGCTAGCAACGCCTGATGGTCGACCGGCGCCAGCAAGGTCCGGCACTCGTCGAGCGCCCGCAGCCGGTCGAGGCGGACGGCGTAGAGGCGCTCGAAGATGTCCAGTCCTTCACCATGCCGCGGCGCGCGGCCGTGCCGGTCGACGAAGCGCTGGATCTCCTCGAACCCGGCGATGATCCGCTCCTCGCGCGGCGATCGTCCAACCGGCTTCTCGGGCTTGGCGAAGTCGGCGAGTTCGGCGCGCAGCTCGTCGAGGTCGAGGTCACTCATAGCGGCCCTCGTCCTTAAACCGCACGAACGCGGCGGCGCCCTCGGCCATCCGCTTCTCCCACGCGTCCGCGGCGATGATCGAGGGGAGCCGCCCGCGCTCCTTCTTGAAGCGGAACGCCCGGACGGCGAGATCCTTGGCCTCCTCCGGCGTGATCGCGGTCCGCTTGGCGGCGATCGCGGCGGCGACCTGCTTGAGGCTGTCCTCGCTCATGGTCTTGGCGAGGATGGCGTAGGCTTCGCCGAACGGATTGATGCGGTCGATCAGGTCGATGTCGAGCTCGCGCACGTCCATGGTGAACTTGCGCACGCCGTCCAAGAGCGCCGTGTTCTGGCCGGGTTCGCCGTCGTCGCCGGTCGTCGCGGCCTTTTTCGCCTGTTGCGTGAGCGTGAGCGCCGCGACGGCGTGCTGGCGCACCGCCTCCTGATCCTCCGCGTCGAGTTCGGGGTATTTGTCGCGGATGATCTTGCCGAGGCGGACCTGGGTCAGCTCCTCGGGGACGAGCTCCTCGTCGAACAGCCCCCGCTCGATCGACGGCTTGTCCTGGACGAAGGTCGCGATCACCTCGTTCAGATCCTCGCGGCAGATGCGCGCGGCCTCGGGGCTCTTGGGCTCGACCAGGCCCTTGATCTCGATCTCGAAGACGCCGCGCTCTTCGTTGAAGCCGACGTTGCACTTGTCGGGCTGATAGCCTTGCTCGCCATAGTCGAAGCCGGGCGTCGGCGCGTTGGCAATCGGGTTCTTAGGCTTGAACTCGAAGCGGGGCGCCAGCACCTGCTCCATCAGCAGGCTGGCGGCGATCGCCTTCAGCGTGTCGTTCACCGCCTCGCGCACGACCTCGTCGGAGGCGTCGACGGCGGCGATCAGGTTGGTGAAGCGGGCGCGCGTCTTGCCCGGCGCGTCGCGGGTCGCGCGGCCGATGATCTGCACGATCTCCGTCAGGCTCGCGCGATAGCCGACGGTCAGCGCGTGCTCGCACCAGATCCAGTCAAAACCTTCCTTCGCCATGCCGAGCGCGATGATGATGTCGACATGGTCGCGGTTGTTCTTCTGGGCGGGATCCTTCAGCGCCATCGACACGCGGTCGCGCTTGTTCGGGTCGTCGTCGACCAGGTCGGCGATGCGGAGCGTCCGTCCATCGGGCGTCCGCACGAGCTGGAAGCCGGTGACGAAGTCGGGGCCCTGCCACTCGCCCAGCGCCTCGATGATGTGCTCCACCTCCTTGATCTTGTCCTTCGTGCTTTCGCGCGAGTTGACGTTGGGGATGTGGACGATCGTCTTTTCGGTCGGGTCTAGCACCTTCAGGATGTCGTCGGCGTAGGCGTCCGAGTAGAAGTAGTAGCCCATGTCGAGCCGCTTCAGGTGCTCGTACCCGTTGAGCTGCTCGTAATAGGTGTAGGTGACGCTCTCGAACTTAGCCTCGTCGCCGGGCCCGAGCACGGCCTCGGCGTCGCCGCGGAAATAGCTGCCCGTCATGGCGACGATGTGCACGCGGTCGCGAGCGATGAACGCGCCGAGATGCGCGCCCAGCCTGTTGTCCGGATTGGCGGAGACGTGATGGAACTCATCCACCGCGATCAGCCGGTCGTCGAACGCTTCGACGCCGAACTTGTCGACCGCGAAGCGGAAGGTGGCGTGGGTGCAGACCAGCACCTGGTCGCCGCTATCCAGGAACGCGCCCAGGCTCGCGACCTTGCCGCCGTTGTCCGTGCCCGGTGCGTTGCACAGGTTCCACTTGGGCCCGACCCGCCAGTCCGCCCAGAATCCGTACCGGCTCAGCGGTTCGTCGTTGAAGCTGGAACCGATGCTCTTCTCCGGCACGACGATGATCGCCTGTCTCATTCCTTGGTTCGCCAGCTTGTCGAGGGCGATGAACATGAGGGCCCGGCTTTTGCCGGATGCCGGCGGCGACTTGATCAGCAGATACTGCTCGCCCCGCTTCTCAAAAGCGCGCTCCTGCATCGGCCGCATGCCGAGCGCATTAGCCTTGGTTGAGACGCCGCTCCGGGCGTAGGAGACCGATACGGAAGGTACGGATTGCGTCATGCGGGCAGCCTGAAGTCGGAGAGGTAAGTTATGGCCCACGCGGGCGGGCTCGGCCAGCTCCGCTGACCCTGTTGATGCCATGTGACGCTCTCGGCCCCGATCAGGCCGTTCTGCTCCAGGTGCGCCACAAGACCGTCGTGATCGTACAGGTACAGGTCATCTCCGAGAAGGAATGCGACGTGAAGGCCCTTGCCAAGGTATTTCCGGTCGATGACCAGTCGCCCTTTGAGCTGGACCTTTAGAAAGGTCTCGCCGTCGATGTGAACGGCGATGAAGTCGGCCCCTTGCCAGTCGTCGGTCAGCCGAATGCTGTTGAAGCCGTAATCAGCAAGGCGCGCCGCGATCTTCTGGAAGTTGTAGTTCTCCTTCTGGCGGGAGTTCAGCGCGGCGTAGGGTATGCGGGCGTGCTTCACGCTGCCGCCTTCTTGGTCACCTTGGTGTAGAGGTCGAACAGCTTTTCTAGACGCTCGGTGTCGTTCTTGAAGCGGCGGCCGATGTAGATGCGCTCCAACACCTCGTCGTTGCGGTCGTGTGCGGCGCGAAGATCGGGGAAGTCGCGATCCATTCGCTCCGGGTCATAAAGCTCCGCAATGGTGGCCGGAAATTGCGCCTCACGCGCGAGCAGGATGTCCTCGGCGCAGCGGGTCAAGTCGGCTTTGTTCTTCTCCGTCAGCGGCGGGACGGGGAAGGTATTCCAACCCAGCGTGTTCGAATAGCGGAAATCCGTTTTGATCTTTCCACAAACCGTAGCAACCCAGATTAGATGGAGCCGAGATGCAATAACAGCCATATTCCAAGTTGACGCATCATAAACCGCAAGAGCGGCATCCGAAATAATTGGCTCTCTTCCAAGTAATCCGAAAGGTAAATAATCACGACGCTCCGATGTATGGCGCGGGATGATGATCGCCTTACTAATTGCGAGTCCCTGAACTTGCACAAATTTATTTGGACGTAGCGCATGAGGCCTCGTTGTCATAGCCTTCGCGTTAGCTCTGAACGTACGAACCTGGTCAAGTCTTTCCCAAATAGGTGCTATATTTTCTGCCTCAGGAAGCTGGTCGTCGTCAACCCAAATACAGAAGCGGGCTTCGCCTCTGATAAAGTCTTTTGAGCCAACATAAGGTCTAATGAATTTAGTAGCTTCCGGGTAATTTGTCAGAAGCGACCTTTGCTCCTCCGGTTCTAGAATCAGAAAACCTCCATCAGACGGCATGTTGCCCTTGAACATGGTTCCAAGCCCGGCGGGCGGCTTCGATCGGCCTTCAATGATGATGGGAGGACCCGGAACGAGGTAGGGATTGATACTTTCTACCTCCTTCCGAGTTACCGATCCGTTCGAGTCAGACGAAAACAGGATGGACTCCTTCTTGGCTCTCGTCGACATGCCGATGATCACGACGGTAACACCGGCGTTATACGAAGCCAGGTTTGCCCACTTGAACGACAGGTGGGCGAATTTGATGGCGAGGCCTCGCTGTATCAATAATGGCCAAAGTAAAGGGACTTGCTGCCCTTGGCAAATTGAGTTCGTGCTGACGAAAGCAAAGTCACAAGCTACCAAGGATGTATATGCGGCGCTTTTAAAGAACCATCCTGCAATATAGTCGAGATTCTTCCACGAACTAACAATGCTGCCGAATACTGACTCAAGATCCGATTTTTGTCCTTCGGACTGAAGGCTGCTCCCGATATATGGCGGATTTCCGCAGATGTACGTCTCCCCGCCCTCATTCTCGAAGTCGATCTGCGCCTGGTCGAGCGGCGTCTGGAACAGGTCGTCTCCGACCAGCTTCACGCCCGTACCGGTCGGCGGACAGATGCTCAGCCAGTCGAGGCGAAGCGCGTTGCCGCAGGTGATCCAGTTCTCCTGGTCAAGTGGCAGGAACTCGGCGAGCGCGAGGCTCTGGCCGCGATAGTGCACGTCCGCCTGGTACTCGGCGATGATCAGCGCCAGACGCGCGATCTCGGCGGGGAAGTCGCGCAGCTCGATGCCGCGGAAGTTGGTAAGCGGTATGTCAGACGCGCGCTCCGCCTCGCCGCGGCGGCGGTTAATCTCCGCCTCGATCTCCCGCATCTGCTTGTATGCGATCACGAGGAAATTGCCGCTGCCGCAGGCGGGGTCGAACACCCGGATGCGCGCTATCCGATTGCGCAGGTTCAGAAGCTTGCGGGCGTTGTTGCTGGCCTCTTTCAGTTTCTCGCGCAAATCGTCGAGGAACAGCGGGTTCAGCACCTTCAGGATATTGGGCACGCTGGTATAGTGCATGCCTAAGCTCCCGCGCTCCTCGTCGTCGGCGACCGCCTGGATCATCGATCCGAAAATATCCGGGTTGATCTTCGTCCAGTCCAGCCCGCCGATATGGATCAGGTAGGAGCGCGCGATCCGGCTGAATCGCGGCACGTTCAGGCTGCCGGAGAAGAGGCCGCCGTTTACATAGGGAAAGGGCCGCGCCCAGTTGCGGACGCCCTCGGCCTCGTGCCGCTCCTTCCGCGTGTTCATAGCGCGGAACAGCTCGGCGATCACCTCGTGCGTATTGGACGAGTCCCGCTCGCTCATTCTCTCGATAGTGCCGGTAAACGGATGCTCCGGGTCGAATATGCCTGTGTCCTCCGCGAAGAAGCAGAAGATCAGACGCGCCATAAAGTGGTTCATGTCCGGTCGGCGCTCGGCTTTTTCCCACTCCGGATTATCTTCCAGCAGCGTTCGATAGAGCCGATTGAGGCGGCTGGTCGCACGGATGTCGAAGCTTGACTCGCGGACCTGGCGGACGGTGGTGATGCCAGCCAGCGGCAGGAAAAAGCCGAAATGGTCCGGAAAGGCGCCATAGTCGCACGCGATCGTCTCGCCAGTCTCCAGATCCTCCGCCTCGAACGCGTCGCCGTCGGTGGCGAGGACGTACTTGGCCTTGGCCTTGACGGTTGCCGGGCTGGCCTTCAGCCGCTCGAGCGTCTCGCGCGTCGCGCTGGGCTCGGCGGCCCCAATATGGATATTGTTGGTCTGGAGGACGCCGCCCAGGTCCGAGCGGTTCGAAGCGCCGGTGCGAAGTCGCTTAAGCGTCGTCGCCTTATTTCCGAACGCCTCCAAAAAGGCGAAGGGGAACTCGGCAGCGACGAATGGGCGCTCGGCGAGCGCGGACACGGCTTCTTCGATCTCGACGGCATTCATTCAGGCGGTCCTAGCGCGACGGAGCACGGGCGACCATTGCTCGTTCGCCGCACCGTATCGTGTCGCTGACGCGTGTGCTGCTGCTCGGCTATCAGACTACAAAACGGTCCCATCGCCAGCGTCCTTAAAGCGTCAACTACGGTCGCTCGTTCACGTATCGCGCGCCTATTGGCGCTAAGTTTCAAGCCCCTCGGCAGTTTAGGGACGGGCGCAAGGGGCGAACGCGATCGTACCGTCCAAAGCGCGGAACCGGACATCCGGTCTTAGTGGCGCGCTGTACTGCGTTCGGGTGCCATGGCAGGGTAAATCGATGGCGTACCTAAAGCGCAAACGTCGAACTTGGCCGGGCGGAATGCCACGTCGAGGAGATGAGCAGGATTTCGAGCGGCCGCTGCGAACGCGGTCCGCAGCGCTGCGCGGCCCGGACCGGCTTCCGCTCGCCCATGTCACGAATGTGCATGCAGGCCGACAAATCGTCGAGGCGGCAAGGCTGACCACAAAGAACTGTGACGTCTTTGGTGTGTCGCTGGCGTATTTCTTTGTTCTGAAGCCTGCCTATCTTGGCAAATTCGACCGCGAGAAGTCGGATTTTCTGGACTACTTCCCGGTTGCCCTGATTCTACGTCCAGAGGCTGTCCCGACCCCTCATCACGTCTATCCTTTCGATACGGGCGGCGCCGCGACAGGTGCGTTCAGCCCCAGGGCGAACAGGCTCGTTCCGCTCGAGGATTACGAGCTGGAAAATTCGCACGAGGCCGCTGCCGCGTTCATCGGATGGGCGTTTGGAAACCTCGCGGAGTATTACGACGGCACTCTCCAACGGCATCTACAAAACGAAACGCTTGCGGCGGACAGTGTGGCCGTCGCCTACATCGCCGTGGCCAAGCTCGGGACTCAGGGCGACCCCGAGCACGACACCCGCGCTGCGACGCTCGAGCTTGCGAGTGCCGAGAACGTTGACCTCGGCGGGAACGTGATGCTCGCGATCGTCCCAAAGCAGCTGCTGGAGGTCCAGGGCCGCTTTATGGACGCGTTCGCTAAGCTCATGAGCGCTGGAACGGAGGTGGAGACCTACGACTGGCGGCCCAACCGCGCCCCGGCCGAGTTCCAGCGCGACATCCTCCGGATCACCCGTTCGTGGTACGCGCTGAAAGGGCTCGACGTTTGATGATGGACGACGGGCCGCTGCGGATGAGGCTTGCCGGTTTCGTACCAATGGCCGAGCGCGGGTTCGCGATCCCAACCTTTGAACTCGCCGATGCCATTGGAAACGCGCCCTATCTGGCCATACCGCAGGTAGAGGGCGATCACGACGCTCCAATCGCAGCATTCGAGCAACTGGATGTGCCGACTCCAACTCGTCTAGATGGTGGGCTGCTGGTGCAGGCGGGCGACCCCTGGCTCGACGTCTTCCTCTGGGATGATCGCGAGCTGTTCGGCACCGTACACGAGATATTCGACTCGCTTAGTGACCGACACGATCAGATCGGAGCCGAAGCACCGCTGACCTTTCTCGACCTCGGCCTCGCGGTCGGCTCTCCGGACACCCCGCGGTCTGCGGGGAGGGCGAGGAGTTTTCTCCGGCGCATCTTGGGGGGAGAGGGCGGGGAGCGGAGTTTCCAAGAAGCGGTGGTGCGGCCCGGGGTCGCGCTCGAGATCCGGCGTTGGCTCCATCGGGTTGGAGAGCCCGTTCCCTTCGGCGCGGGCGTGGGCTTCGACACTATTTTTGTCCGGGAGGATGCCTTCCACATCGCTTTGGACGGCGAGACACTGCGGCGCGTAGAAGCGGTCGGGTTCTTCCACGAGCTCCGTTCCGCCGTCGCCCGTTTCGGTGAAGCGCTCGGGCTGCTGATCGAAATCCTGGAGCCGCCCTCAGCGTCTGGGTCCGATGCCGCGAGCAGGCCGCCATCGCCGCTCGTACGCGAAATGGCGACCGGCCAGCCGCCGGCTCGCGCCGGGCGGCGACCTCGCTCTCGACTTCTAGGTTTTGTCGAGGAGATGGCTTTGGACCTCGGGACCAATAACACTCGCGTCCATGCTCGCGGGCGCGGCGTGGTCCTCTCAGAGCCGTCCGTCATCGCTATACGGACTAGATCTGGCATCCGCCAAGTTCTAGCCGTCGGCGACGAAGCCAAGCTGGCAATGGACCGTGAGCCGGGTGGGGTCGAGGTTATTAGGCCGGTGCGTGACGGCGCCATCTCCGACCTCGATGCAGCAGTCGCGATGTTAGTGGAGTACATGCGTCGTGTGCGCCCACGGCGTGTGTTCCGCCGGCCACTCGACCTTGTCGTATGCCTACCTGCCGGAGGAACTATGCTCGAGCGGCGCGCACTGCGCGAAGCCGCGGTGAAGGCCGGCGCGACGAAGGTCTGGTTCATTGAGGCGCCGCTCGCCGCAGCAATCGGCGCCGATCTTCCGGTCAACCAGCCCGTTGGCTCGATGATTGTGCAGATCGGCGGCGGAACTACGGAGGTTGCGGTGACGGCCTTGCGAGGACTGGCCTACAGCACCTCGGTGCGAGTCGGCGGCGATGCGATGGACGAGGCGATTGTCAACCACCTCAGACGCGACCATAATTTGCTCATTGGGTTGCGGAGCGCTGAAGGGCTGAAGCGGGAAATAGGATCCGCCAAGAGGCCCGCCGACGGCGTTGGCAGGCTCGCGCGGGTGCGCGGTCGCGATCTGGTCAACCGCGTACCGAAGGAGATTGAGATTTCGACGGCGCAGATCGCGGACGCAATCGAGGACTCCGTCGCCGTCATCGTCGAAGCGGTGCGCATCGCGCTCGAGAACACAGCCCCGGAACTTGCGGCCGACGTCGTCGACTCCGGGATGGTGCTAGCTGGCGGCAGCGCGTTGCTCTCAGATCTTGATGAAGTGATCAGACTTGAAACCGGGCTTCCCGTGCGGATTGCCGACGATCCGGCGAACTGCGTCGCGATCGGGCTAGAACGAATTCTTGATGACGCGGAGTGGCGATCACTGCTCCGGGATACGTGACGACGGCTGACCGGGTTATTGGCTCAGCATCAATGCTGATCATATCCGGCGAGGAGAATACGTTGAGTCAGAGGCGGTCGTTTCGGGTGACGTCACCGCTCCCCAGAACCGAACTTCCAATCGGGG
>VYKR01000095.1_pt1 | contig 19105 bp, 15 predicted proteins | sample 5109561 | NCBI WGS metagenome assembly VYKR01 (sample SAMN12291799, study PRJNA351875) | freshwater metagenome | isolation source: freshwater lake | place: USA: Michigan, Ford Lake | collected 2015-08-15
TAAAGTATCCCCATCAATATCTGTAGGTGGATTAATATTTAAGGGGATAGGTTGACTATCTTCTGGTAAAGTAATAGTCTTATCTGCATCGGTGACAGGAGGGTTATTAACAGAGGTATTCTCTGGGGTGATAACAAAACTAATTGTTTGACTATCACTCCCACCTTTACCATCACTCACAGTATAAACAAAATTGCCCCCATTACCATTAACATCTGCTAGAGGGGTGTATAGCAAAGAAGTTAGAGAATTAATCGAAATCTCATCACCCACATTAATAACTGTACCATCAGCTAAAGTTATTTTTCCTTTGCTATTATCAGGTAATTGAGTGATAGTAACAGTTAAAGTATCCCCATCAATATCTGTAGGTGGATTAATATTTAAGGGGATAGGTTGACTATCTTCTGGTAAAGTAATAGTTTTATCTGCATCGGTGACGGGAGGATTATTATCAGGTGGATTCACCGAATTATCATTATCCAGAATCGTACCAATTCCCTCACTTTGAATCAGAATAGCATTGGTCACTCCTGTTAAATTGACCGTGAAGGTTTCCGTAGGCTCGCTAATTGTGTCGCCCTTGACAGCAACTGCGATATTTTTCTCCACTTCTCCCGGTGCAAACGTCAAAATCCCCGTCGAAGATTCATAATCTGTCCCCACCTGCGCGGTTCCATCCTTCGTCGTAAATTGAGCCGTAACTGTTGTATTTGTAGGCGCTGATAAACGAACTGTAAAATTAGCAGATTGAGTTCCTGTGTCCCCCTCCGTCACTGTGGTATTTTCAATACTCAAGGACGGTAATTGAATCGGTTCTCCAATTGGTTCCCCGAAACTGAACCGAAACACTAAATCATTAAAATCGCGATCGCCGCCACCCAAAAAATCTTCCCAAGCCCAAGTCTGACTATCCTGTTGAGCATGGACATGATTCAAACCATCCTTATTCGCCGCCGCAAAGGAAAAGAAAACCGGTGGCGCATTTTCTCCCTTGGCGATCGCCTGATCTGTCGTCCCATTAGCAACTAGATACCATCCCAGATATTTCCCAGAAGGGACGTTAAAAGTTTTACTATCAAATGCTTTTCCAGAAGCAAAAATTACCTGGTGGCGATCGCCTATCAAGGCCGCAGCTAAATAACCCTGATCCCCGGGTTTAATCCCATTAATCTCACCATCCGGGGTATCAACCAAGTAATAACCCATCTCATTTTGAAAAGTATTATCCTGACTAACAGCCTCAACTGTTAGGGGAACCTGCTGTTCTTTGTCTCCGGGTAAGACAATTCCTGCTTGAGCAATATTAAAAACCACGTCGTTAAAATCTTGATCTCCCCCACCCGTCAAATCTTCCCAATTAAGTCGCCAGATTCCGCGGCCAAGATGACTACTTTGGGAATGATCAAAATTATCAGGATTAGCTCCTTTAAGGGAGAAAAAAGCTAACCCCGATTGACCTTGATTTTGTCGATTATTTTCTAACCAATTAGCGCTGGTATTATTCTGAATCACATAAAACCCTAGACGACTACCCCCCGCAACGGTAAATTCCCGCCAATTTCCCGCTTGATTACCCGAATTGAAGAGAGTTTGCCGGCTGGAACTGCTTAAAGCCGCTTCGGCGAATCCTTTTTCACCAGGAGCGATACCTTCTACCCCACCTAAAGGATCCACCAGAAAGAATCCCACTTCATTATTAAAATCGGCTTCTCGCAATGTCCACTGGACAACCATATTCACCCTTTCTGAGGGATTGCCCGGAACGACTAAAACCTCGCCTAAATCATCTAGCTGAGTGATTTGAGGAGTCCCTCGCCAAGAAGTATCTTGGTCGGAAAAGGAGAAATTAGCAGCCTCTGGATTAACTAATAATGGGACTGATAGCAGAGAATCACCTTGATTAGCTAAGTTATCGCTCGCCGTCGCGCTCACGGGAGCAAGAAAATTGCTAGGGGAAGATAGGGTGAGAGGCGTGATTTGAGGAACCACCTCTAGCGTTGTCGGAGCCAGCATAGATGGTGCTGTCGCCATCAAGGTCCGATCGACTCCCAAAAGACTTGAGCTATCTTCTAGAAGTATTGGGGGAAGTGTTGGAAAATCCACTTATGCCTTCTGCTTGGATGTCTAGCTTGATTCATTAAATTAATCTTTGTTAGCATCCTAAGAGCGTTTCTTTTTACTGTCAATTACATATAAATTATTTGCATATATATATATATATATATTAGTTTTGCTAATTATATTAAATCCGTTTTCAATAATATGATTAGAGTTCTTGCATAATTAATTTTTGAGAGTTCATACTAAATCCGGTTATTAAAAACTGATTATTTATTTCCCCTTTTGCATGAGTGCCTCTTGCCGTTCGGCTGTCCTGATATGCAGCCTATACTCAACCGATTTTGGTTTTTATCAGAGATAATCGCCACAAACAAAAACATAAATCGTAGGGTGCGTTAGCCAAAGCGTAACGCACCAATTTAATATCGTAGGGTGCGTTAGCCAAAGCGTAACGCACCAATTTAATATCGTAGGGTGCGTTAGCGCAGCGTAACGCACCAATTTAATATCGTAGGGTGCGTTAGCGCAGCGTAACGCACCAATTTAATATCGTAGGGTGCGTTAGCGCAGCGTAACGCACCAATTTAATAATCAAGTTGGTGCGTGGGGTGCGGATTGTTAATTTAGGTTTTTATCAGAGATAATCGCCACAAACACGCACCCTACCAGATCTATACTCAACCGATTTAGTGTAATAGGTTCCAATCCCAGGGATCTGTGTTACCATTCGGGGTAAATTCAAGCGATCTCCAGACACCTATGAGCAAGGTTCTCGTGTTGAATGCCTCCTACGAACCGCTAAATATTACCAGTTGGCGGCGCGCGATCGTTTTATTGTTGAAAGGAAAAGCTGAATCCCTAGAACATAACGGAAAAGTGGTTTGTCGTGACTTACCCCTACCTTCCGTTATCCGTCTTAGGCAATACGTCCGTGTTCCCTACAAGGAAATTCCTTTAACCCGTCGTAATATTCTTGAACGAGATCATCACACCTGTCAATACTGTCTCTACCGAGGTGAACAATTAACCATCGATCATGTGATTCCCCGTTCTCGCGGAGGGGGTGACACTTGGGAGAATTTAGTGGCAGCTTGTGTGCGTTGTAATGTGCATAAGGGCAATCGTACACCAAAAGAGGCCAATATGTCCCTGCGCGCCCAGCCGCGTCGTCCCTACAGCAGTCTCCACTTTGAGCTATTAAAGCACACCAGGGGGAATCACAATCACGAATGGCGTAAATATGTCATCGGTATTTAGGGTGAAAAAGGCATGGTGAAACCAAGACCAAAATTGATTCCCATGCCATTATTATTAGTCTGGGTGCGAGGATTGGCAACTCCCGTGCCTAGATAAACCGAACAACCGCGACAGGGGGAATTGACTCGGTAGCGCACCGCCATGGGATCATTGGGATCGGTGATAGTTACTCCCTGATGGTTTAAATCTTTAATTAGATTGGTGACGGGTTTGAAAAAATCGGCGCTGGGGGGTTGACTTGGTTGCAGTTCTAGGGTTTGTTCTTGGGAAGCAAGAACGATTTCCGAAGCGATAACTAGCAGTAGAGAGGTAGTTAAGCCAAATAAACCCAGATTATTTTTGATTTTCATCTTTTTTATTACCGAGAGATTGTTAATTTTTTCTCTGAAAATTCTAGCGTTTCCTCGCGGGAAAGGAAACTAATCAGTAAAAAAAATTTACTGATGTCTGCCATACTTATAATAAGCGGCACAAGCACCTTCACTAGAAACCATACAAGTACCGATGGGATGTTCGGGAGTACAAGCAGTACCAAATACTTTACATTCCCAGGGTTTTAAAACACCTTTAAGAATTTCGCCACACTGACAAGCTTTGTGATCTTTAACACGCTGATTGGGTAAAGTAAATTTCTTCTCCGCGTCAAAATTACTGTACTCATCTCGCAGTTTTAACCCTCCTTGAGCAATTTCCCCTAAACCTCGCCATTCAAACTGATCCCGCAGTTCAAAAACTTGCTTGATTGCCGATAAAGCGACTCTATTTCCTTGATTTTGTACTACTCGATCATACTGATTTTCGATCTCACATCTCTGCTCATCTAATTGTTTTAATACCATCCAAATTGATTGGAGAATATCCAAAGGTTCAAACCCAGAAACTACCACAGGTTTATGATATTCTTGGGCAATAACTTGATAGGGTTCTGTGCCAATTACCATGCTGACATGACCGGGACCAACAAAACCGTCTAACTGTAAATCTGGGTTATCTAACAAAGCTTTCAGAGCAGGAATAATCACCACATGATTGGAAAATAAACTAAAATTAGTGACACCATCTCTTTGCGCTTCTAAAACAGTTAAAGCGGTGCTAGGAACAGTTGTTTCAAACCCTAATGCTAAAAATATTACTTCTTTATCGAGATTTTCTCTGGCAATTTTTAAGGCATCGCGAGGAGAATAAACCATGCGAATATCATCACCTTTTGCTCGTGCTTGTAGCAGACTCAAATGGGAACCCGGGACACGCATAGTATCGCCAAAAGTTGTCAGAATTACGTTCGGTTGTTGTGCGAGAAAAATGGCATCATCTAAACGACCTCGCGGCATCACACAAACGGGACATCCAGGACCATGAATTAATTCGATAGTTTCCGGAAGTATTGCCTCGATACCGTATCTAAAAATTGAGTGGGTATGACCTCCACAAACCTCCATAATTTTAGTAACTTTTTCCCGCTTTTCAGAGATTCTTATCGATAATTGTTCAATTTGTTGAATTAATCCTGCCGCTTTAACTGGATCACGAAATTCATCAACGTATTTCATAGTTTATCTCCTTTAATTATAATTTTTAGCTGTCGGTCGTCAGTAATAAATAATTGCCGTAATTTACATTTCTTAGAGATAGACAACAGCATTAATTTATGGGTGACTACTTTAAGAACATTAATTATGATTAAATTCTGCCTCTAATTCCACTAATTGTGTTAATAAATTCAAGGTTTCTTGCGCCTCATCTTCATCGATTCGATTCATAGCAAAACCCACATGAACTAATACCCAATCCCCTACACAAGTATTAGCGGGATGGTCTTCATCAACAATGCAAGTAATATTTACTTCTCTTTTTACACCTCCCACATCGACGAGAGCGAGATGATGGTTTTCATCAATAATAGCTGTAATTTGTCCCGGTATGCCTAAACACATAGTTTTTACCTTAAATCTAGTTTTTGTTAATTATGCGCTGATTTTTTGCCTAGAGATTGCATTAATATCAACTGACAGCCCTTCTCATAAAGATGAAGTATAAGCTAATTTGATATTGACGACCGACGACCGGCTCCCGAAAAGGAAAACCTAGTCAAAGGTTATCCTTTTTACTTGGTCTTACCTGCCATTCTGGACTATTGCCCTCAAGAACAGCTTTTTTTCCCGTATCTTTTTTAAGATTTCCCCCGTCCCGCACCGTGGACGCTATCCCAGCAGGGGTAAAACTTTTGTATTAGGGACTACATCTATGATAAGAAATTATTCAATCAATCGATCGGGTGACATTCTAGGCTATGATTTCCCTGACTATAGTTATTTCTCTACATTAAGGAAAATCTACGATGACAACCTTTCCCATCGATTTGAGCGCCTATAAACCCATCAGTCTCGACCCCAGTAACCCCACCCTCACCGACGACCAAAGAAGCGCCCTAAAAGCCAATATTCAACTCTGTCGCGATGCTATCATCTTTTTTACTGCCACGGGTGCAGCCCGGGGTGTGGGTGGACACACCGGCGGCCCCTACGATACCGTCCCGGAAGTGGTGATTCTCGATGCTCTTTTCCGCAGTCAACCTAGTCAATTTGTACCAATTTTCTTCGATGAAGCGGGACACCGCGTCGGTACTCAATATCTCATGTCTGCGTTAGAAGGTTCTTTACCCCCAGAACAATTAATGCACTACCGCGAGGCTAATTCTAAACTCCCCGGACACCCGGAATTAGGATTAACCCCCGGCGTCAAATTTAGTTCTGGCCGTTTAGGACATATGTGGCCCTACGTTAACGGTGTCGCTTTAGCTAACCCCGGAAAAACCGTTTTTTGTTTAGGTTCCGATGGTTCTCAACAGGAAGGCAATGACGCAGAAGCTGCCCGTTTAGCCGTAGCTCAACACATCAATGTTAAGCTGATTATTGATGATAATGATGTGACGATTGCCGGTCATCCTTCCAAATATTTACCCGGTTATGATGTGGCAAAAACTCTCACCGGCCATGGACTAAAAGTGTTAGTGGGAGATGGGGAAGATATCGATAGTTTGTATCGCAATATCTGTGAAGCAATTAATACTCCTGGCCCGATTGCGATTATTAATAAACGTCCCATGTGTCCCGGAATTGAAGGTTTAGAAGGTTCTAACCACGGTCATGATGTGATTTCTGTCCCCTTGGCTTTAAAATATTTAGAGGCAAAAGGACACAGTGCCGCTGTGGAATATCTCAACAGTATTAAGAAGCCTTCTAATGACTATAAATTCCTCGGTTCTGGGGATAAATGGGGTTCTAACCGCAATGTTTTCGGTGAAGCAGTAGTCAGTCTTTTAGGCAAAATGAGCGAGGAAGAACGCAAGGCTAAGGTATTAGTAGTAGATAGCGATTTAGAAGGTTCCTGCGGTCTGAAAATTATCCACGATAAACATCCCGAAGTGTTTATTCCTTCCGGTATTATGGAACGGGGCAATCTTTCGGCGGCCGCTGGTTTTGGGATGGAAAAAGGTAAACAGGGAATTTTCGCCACCTTTGCCGCTTTTCTAGAAATGTGTATTTCTGAAATCACCATGGCCCGCTTGAATTATTCTAATCTTTTATGTCATTTTTCCCATTCTGGTATCGATGACATGGCAGATAATACCTGTCACTTTGGTTTGAATAATTTCTTTGCCGATAATGGACTAGATGACGGTTACGAAACCCGTCTTTATTTCCCAGCCGATGCGGCACAAATGACCGCTTGTGTCGAGGCGACTTTCCATCAACCCGGTTTACGTTTTATCTTCTCGACTCGTTCTAAAACTCCCAATATTCTTGATACTAACGGTAATAATTTCTTTGGCGATGGTTATACCTTTGTCCCCGGAAAAGATGAAGTAATTCGGGAAGGCACTGCCGGTTATATCATCAGCTTTGGCGATGGTTTATACCGCGCTTTAGATGCAGTGGAACGTCTAAAACAAGAAGGGATCGACGTGGGTTTAATTAATAAACCGACCCTCAATGAGGTGGATGAAGAAATTATCGCTAAAGTTGGTAATTCTCCCTTTGTTTTAGTGGTAGAAGCATTTAACCGTCGCACGGGTTTAGGTAGCCGTTATGGTTCTTGGTTACTCGAACGCGGTTTAACTCCTAAATATGCCTATATCGGTACTCACCATGAAGGTTGTGGCGGTTTGTGGGAACAATTTCCCCACCAAGGTATCGACCCAGTTGGTATCATTAGTAAAGTTAAATCTTTAATCGCTTAGATGGTATTTTAGGGTGAGCGTTAATCAGTAATCAGTAATCAGTTATCAGTTATCAGTAAACAGTCATCAGAACGTAGGTTGGGTTGAAGCATGAAACCCAACGCCCGATTATGTTACGCTACCGCTAACCCATCCTACAAATAATTGTGCCTCCCTACTTAGGTTTTAGATTCGGCCCTTGTAAACAGTCATCAGTCATCAGTCATCAGTGAACATCTTTAATAATTAAGATTTTAGCTTGGTTGAGAGTTTGAACATTTGTACTAAAATTTCCAAGACGCAGTTTAAATCCCTGACAGCTTATAAACTTGAAACTTTAGCCGCTTAAATCGCACCATTGAGGGGAAATCCCCCTGAACTAGGTACGGTAAGCCCCTAGGAGCCAACAAACCGGTCAATCTAGAATAGTCTCTAGGGTATAAAAGTAATCTCTTATAGAAAATGCAGCCAACCAATCCACAACAATTTACAGAAAAAGCTTGGGAGGCAATCGTCAAAACGCCGGACATTGCCAAACAGAACAGCCAGCAACAAATCGAAAGCGAACATCTAATGAAAGTCCTTCTTGAACAGGAGGGATTAGCGGGCAGTGTCTTTAGTAAAGCTAATATTAGTCTAGCCCGTTTGCGGGATCGAACCGATGACTTTATCCGTCGTCAACCGAAAATCTCTAACCCCGGCGACTCGATTTATTTAGGTCGTAGTTTAGATAGTTTACTCGATCGAGCGGAAAATTATCGCCGAGAATTTGGAGATGACTTTATCTCGATCGAGCATTTGATTTTAGGTTACGCTAAAGATGATCGCTTCGGTAAAAATATTTTTCAAGAATTCGGACTTACCGAAAACAAACTCAAAGAAATTATTCAACAAGTCAGAGGTAGTCAAAAAGTGACCGATCAGAATCCAGAAGGCAAATATGAAGCACTAGAAAAATACGGGCGAGATCTCACCCAATTGGCACGGGAAGGTAAATTAGACCCCGTAATTGGACGGGATGACGAAATCCGTCGCACGATTCAGATTCTCTCGCGTCGGACTAAAAATAACCCGGTTTTAATCGGGGAACCGGGAGTAGGAAAAACGGCCATTGTCGAAGGATTAGCCCAGCGGATTATTAACCGTGATGTGCCAGAATCTCTGTTAGATCGGACTCTTATTTCTCTCGATTTAGGTGGCTTAATTGCGGGAGCAAAATATCGCGGAGAATTTGAGGAAAGATTAAAAGCTGTCCTCAAAGAAGTCACCGATTCCCAAGGCAATATCATCATGTTTATTGATGAAATTCATACCGTTGTCGGTGCGGGAGCCACTCAAGGGGCAATGGATGCGGGCAATTTATTAAAACCAATGTTAGCCCGGGGTGAATTGCGTTGTATCGGAGCCACTACCCTCGATGAATACCGCAAATATATCGAAAAAGATGCGGCGTTAGAAAGACGCTTCCAAGAGGTTTTAGTAGATGAACCAAATGTGGTCGATACTATTTCGATTCTTCGCGGTCTTAAAGAACGTTATGAGGTGCATCATGGGGTAAAAATTGCCGATAATGCTTTAGTGGCAGCGGCACTGCTTTCTAATCGTTATATTAGCGATCGCTTTTTGCCCGATAAGGCCATTGATTTAGTTGATGAAGCGGCAGCCAAATTGAAGATGGAAATCACCTCTAAACCGGAAGAACTCGATGAAATTGATCGCAAAATTCTCCAGCTAGAAATGGAAAGACTTTCCCTACAACGGGAATACGATCCAGCTTCGCGAGAACGGTTAGAAAAGTTAGAAAAAGAACTGGCTAACCTCAAGGAAGAACAATCGGGATTAAATGCCCAATGGCAAGGAGAAAAAGAGATTATCGATAAAGTTCGTGGGGTTAAAGAAGCGATCGAACAAGTTAATCTAGAAATCCAACAGGCCGAACGAGATTATGATTATAATCGCGCCGCCGAATTAAAGTTCGGAAAATTAACCGATCTGCAGCGGCAAATGTCCGCCCTAGAAACCCAATTGGCTGACAAACAAACTACCGGTAAAAGTTTATTAAGGGAAGAAGTTCTCGAATCGGATATCGCCGAAATTATCTCGAAATGGACGGGAATTCCTCTCAATAAATTAATCGAATCGGAAAAAGAAAAACTCCTCAATCTGGAAGACGAATTACACGAAAGTGTCATCGGTCAAGAAGAAGCGGTCACAGCCGTAGCCGAAGCGATTCAACGTTCCCGCGCTGGTTTATCAGATCCCAACCGTCCCACGGCCAGCTTTATTTTCCTCGGTCCGACGGGTGTTGGTAAGACAGAATTGGCGAAAGCTTTAGCACGCAATCTCTTTGACACGGAAGAGGCTCTAGTTCGCATCGATATGTCGGAATACATGGAAAAACACAGCGTTTCCCGTCTCATGGGTGCGCCTCCGGGATACGTCGGCTACGATGAAGGAGGCCAATTAACCGAGGCAATCCGGCGTCGTCCCTACTCTGTCATCCTCTTTGATGAGATTGAAAAAGCCCATCCCGACGTTTTTAACGTTATGTTACAAATCCTTGACGATGGGCGCTTAACCGACTCTCAAGGTCATCTGGTTGATTTCAAAAATACCATCATTATTATGACCAGTAATATCGGTTCTCAATACATTTTAGACGTGGCTGGTGATGAGTCTCGTTACGAGGAAATGCAGGCGCGGGTGATGGAAGCAATGCGGAATAGTTTCCGTCCCGAATTCCTCAATCGTATCGATGAAACGATCATTTTCCATAGTTTACAAAAAGCACAACTGCGCTCGATTGTCAAACTACAGATAGCCAATCTCAGCGATCGCTTGATGGAACAAAAATTAGCCCTGAAATTTGCCGATATTGCCCTCGATTATCTAGCAGAAATTGGTTACGATCCAGTGTACGGTGCGCGACCCTTAAAACGGGCAGTACAAAGATATGTGGAAACTCCGATCGCTAAGGCAATTCTCCGCGGCGAATTCAAAGGGGGAGACACGATTTTTGTCGATGTGGCCGATGAAAGATTGACCTTTAAACGGTTAGCTTCTCCGGTAGCAACTGCTTAATTAGCAAGGGTGGGCAATGCTCACCCTTTGATTATTATGGAAGCATGGGATTTTTGCTTGAATCTATGACTGTAACACTGCTCGCACCACCGGCTGAAATAATTCACCTGTCAGGGATTAGCTGGGAAACCTACGAAACGCTGCTAGAAGAAATGAGCGATCGCCGTCTGCGGCTGACCTACAATCGTGGCAATTTAGAAATCATGGCTCCTTCCCCAGAACACGAATTTAGTAAAACCCTCATCGGTCGCTTTGTCGAAACCCTAGCGGAAGAATCAGTAGTCCCGATTTATCCCCTTGGTTCTACCACCTTTAAACGCCCTAAATTGAGTGGTGCAGAACCAGATGAATGCTTTTACATTGATAATATTGAGGCGGTTCGGGGGAAAAAGCGACTGGACTTAAATGAAGACCCTGCACCGGATTTAGTCATAGAAATTGATGTCACCAGCAGTTCTCAAAATCGCCTTCAGGTTTATGCAGATCTAGGCGTGGCAGAGGTTTGGGTTTATAATGGGGAATCTCTGGTTATCCAACAATTACAAAATGGCACTTATATCACCTCCCCAACCAGTCAGTTTTTTCCTAATTTACCCATCTTAGAAATTGCTATATTTTTACAACAAGCTGGCCAGACAGATTACCTAGAGTTAGTAAAAGCGTTTCGGAATTGGGTAAGAAGTCAGTTGAAAAAATAAAAGGAAGATTGTTGGACGTTAAATCTCACACCAATCTTCTGAACCAGAGTCTCAAAAATGGAAATTAACAAGTTTTCCTTTGGGGTCGTCGGTCGTCAACACCAAATTAGGTTACACTTCATCGACCCGAAGGTTAATGCGGATGGAGGGACTCGAACCCACACATCAAAGACACTAGAACCTAAATCTAGCGCGTCTACCAATTCCGCCACATCCGCAAATATAGCACTGTACCTGATCATAGCATAAGATACTATAGGAAAGATAAAATTTTTTATTCTTAATAATTTTATGCTCTTAGGTTTTGTCTTTCAGTCTCCTGGCCCCATCCTCTGGGAGATCGGACTGATTTCAGTGCGCTGGTATGGATTTCTCATCGCTATGGCGGTATTATTGGGTGTCACCCTCTCCCAGTACCTAGCTCAAAAAAGAGCGATCGATCCCGATTTAATCGCTGATTTGGCTATTTGGTTAGTAGTGGGGGCCATACCTGCAGCCCGTTTGTACTATGTTCTCTTTCAGTGGCAAGAATACGCGCAAAATCCTGCTGATATTATCGCCATTTGGAAGGGAGGTATCGCTATTCACGGGGCAATTATCGGGGGTTTGCTGGCAGCCCTAATTTTTGCCCGCATTAATCGGGTTTCTCTTTGGCAATTACTCGATCTAGTCGCACCTTCAGTTATTCTCGGTCAAGCGATTGGACGTTGGGGTAACTTTTTTAATTCGGAAGCTTTTGGCAGTCCGACTAATTTACCTTGGAAGTTGTTTATTCCTCCCGCTAGTCGTCCTTTAAAATATATCACCGTCGATTATTTTCACCCCACTTTTCTCTACGAATCTCTCTGGAATCTGGCAGTTTTTGCCCTACTTATCTATCTATTTTTCTGGGGTTTAAAACACCCTAGTAAATTAAAAATTGGCACCCTTACCCTAGTCTATTTTATCTCCTACAGTCTAGGTAGATTCTGGATCGAGGGACTACGCACCGATAGTTTAATGTTTGGGCCTCTGAAAATGGCACAAATAATTAGTTTAGCGGCGATCGCTGTTGGTCTTTTCGGTTTATTCTGGTTATATAAACTCCAGCGTCCTTTACCGGATGTGGTGGCGACCGTCAGTTATAATCAAAAGTTACCCTAGCTAACCCTGACAATGGATCTAGTAACGATTTTTCAACAGGTTTTAAACGGTTTATCGATCGGTAGTGTCTATGCTATTTTTGCCCTCGGTTACACTTTGATTTTTTCCATTTTAGGTATTATCAATTTTGCCCATGGCGCAATTTTTACCCTCGGTGCCTATTTTACCTATGCTCTAGCGGGGGGAGTTTTCGGTTTTAATGGTTTATTAGCTAATGCCAAATTACCCTTTTCCTTGCCCTTTTTTTTAGCACTTTTGCTAGGCTGTATCCTTTCAGGTTTCACCTCGGTTCTTCTGGAAAGATTAGCCTTTAAACCCCTCCGGGTACGGGGTTCCGATTCTCTCTTAACTCTGGTTTCTAGCCTAGGGGCAGCCGTGGTGATTGTCAATGTCATTCAATACTTATTCGGGGCAGAAATTTATACTTTTCCCGATGACATCTATGGCAATCTTCCTCCCGCAATTAATTTTGGTACAGCCGATCGCCCCGTGGCAATTCGCACAATTCAGATTATTATTTTTCTGGTTTCAGCAGTTATGGTGGCTTTTCTAACTTATTGGGTTAATTTTACCAAAATGGGCAAAGCTCTACAAGCGGTAGCTGAAGATGTCACCACGGCCAGTTTGTTGGGGATCAATCCCGAAAAATTTATCGTGATTACCTTTTTTATTAGTGGTGCCTTGGCCGGTTTAGCAGGAACTTTAGTCGGTTCTAGTGTTAGTATCGCTGGCCCCTATTTCGGCATTGCTTTTGGATTAAAAGGTTTAGGAGTGATTGTTTTAGGGGGATTGGGAAGTATCCCCGGAGCGGTCATCGGTGGTTTATTATTGGGTATTGCCGAAGCTTTTGTTCCCGCAGAATATTCCGGTTATCGAGAAGCGATCGCTTTTGCTATTCTCTTTATTATGTTGTTAGTTCGTCCCCAAGGTTTACTAGGCAGAAAGTTAATTCAAAAAGTCTAATTCGGTTTAATTAGCCCCGAGAAAAACTGTTTTTCCTGACAAAGAAGATTGATAGGCAGCGTATGCCACTTCTAGGGCATAAAGACTGGCTTGGGGAGTAACATAAAGGGGAATCCGATCGAACAGATAATCTAACACCATGGCGGTATCTTTAGCAAAAAGACCGCGGCGGGTTTCCACTTCTAAAGCTTGGCTACCTTCACTATTAATTAACTGCCCTGTTTCCCCTTCAAACATTAAGCTGCCCCCCTCGCCATGAATAGTGAAAGTTCGCTCATTTTGCCAAAAAACTTCCCCTTTACCGTAGGTAACTTCAGCAATTAAGCCATTTTTAAATAATAACTGCGCCTCACACAAACAGGCCAGAAAATAATCAGATTCCGGAGCATTCCAATAACGACAATGACAGGATACGGACTCCACTTCCCCAAATAAATTAGTAAAGCGATGGATACGAGAAAGGGCCGCAATCAAGGGAAAACCGAATAAATCCCGATGAAATGTCCAGCGCCGGGGTGCTGGTCTGCCAGGGGCGATCGTGGTATAACGGGCCAGGTGGATATTGCCGAGGCTGGCTAAATACTGCTGTTGGGTTTGATGCAGTCCCCCCAAAAGTTCAATATGTTCGACGTGCAGTAATTTCTTCTCGGTTTCGGCTAGGGTGATTAATTCTGCTGCCGCTGCCGGCTGGAAAGCCAGGGGGTACTCGACGATAACGTGCTTACCGGATTTTAAGGCAGTACGGGCGATCGAGGCATGGGCCTGATTAACGTTGGCAATGACAATCAGATCGAGATCGGGATGGCTGGCCAGGCTTACTGCCGAATCTAGGGCAGAAATTTGGTATTTTTGCGAGAAATTAGCGATCGATTCGGGACTATTACCGCTAAAATGCAGAAGCTGCGCGCGATCATCCGCTTGCAAGCTTTCAGCGCGACGTTGAGCGGCGAACCCTGTGCCAACTATACCAATTTTTAGGGGACGATGAGAAGTCATCAGGGGCATTCTGGCGACGCTTTATCTTGGCAATCAACTCATCTATTATCTCAAAAATAGCGCCCTAAAAGATGTGGAGGGGTGAATTCATATTTTAAATGGGCAACGCCAATTTTTTGCTCCTGTTTAGGCCCCAGATCTTCTAAACCGCGATCGGTTGTCGGGGAGCATGACGACGAGGGGAAACCACCACGGGAGTTGGCGACACTGCACAGGTTAATTCTAGAGACTGTTCTAAACTAACCACCCGATTGAGTTGTTGCCATTCAGCACTAAAAGGAGGCATCGCTAGAGCGCAGGCTTTCCAATGAGCTTCGACGGGAACATCTAGTTGTTGACAAGTGCCACCGCGCCGACCTTGGGTTTGATAGTATCGGCAGTATCGACAGGAAGAAGTAAGAAAGTTTGCGGCTTGCATGGGTTGGCTTTAAAAGGAAGATCATTATAGGGAACTCAAGGGATGACTCTCTTTTTGCTCTGTGTAATATTGTCCTACCCCGTGCCAAGGGTATTTTCCCGACTACCACAGCTAGAACTGATATGCCATATAGTTTTTAGTGATCCCCAAAAAAAATTTTATTTTTAGAATCTTTTAATAGTTACTTTGCAAAAAGCAGCATTGTCTCAAAACTGAGGAGTTAAACTCAGTTTTGGCCGAGGTTATCGGCTCTAGTATCGGCGATAACAAAGCGGGGATCAAGCCTTAGCTGAATAGAATTGATGAATACAGGTTCAATTAAGACAGAAAAGATCGGCCAATTGATTCCTGACTCAAAACCACTCTTTCCACAAGACTATAAAAAAATTGCATCTTTTACCCCGCCCGACTGGGCAAAACAAAAAGCACAACATTGCCAACGCTCAAGCTCTCCGGAGGGACTGGGAGACTGACAACGAGGACAAATCGGCCAAGATCGGGTTCTGTGAACTATTTTCTGGCTCCAACTCTCTAAACTGTCTGGTTGCTGGGGATTTTCCTGCGGTTTTTCTGGGATAACATAACTAGGATGATCTCTCAGGGATTTAGGTGCGATCGCTTCTGGGGGAATTAACTGACTCTCTTGCTGCCAACGGGCAGCAGAAAAGCGGATATCGCTCAGGGGAGTCTCTAACTGACTATTAAGCCGTTTTAATAAGCTATAGCGTTGTAAAGACAATTCCTGTGCTAAAGTGGCGCTACTGGTAGCCACCGATAAAACCCCGCGATTGAGGGAAAAAGGCCGGGTTTGCTCCAGCAGACGGGGATTAATAATTTTTGGCCATAATTGCAGCACTTGATCATAGTGGCGATATTCTTCCCAACCCTCCTGTTGAGTAATAGCCGCCAAAATTTTGGCAAGAGAATGTAAAGACATCTGGAAAATCTAGAGAATACCACGTTAGACTAGGACGAAAAAACCTGCTAACTTTTCAGCATAACCTTATAATACCGTCATGAAATCCGATCGATCCCCATCCTCCCAAGATTTGCCTCTCTCGATCGTCCATCAACCCAGTTCAGCCATTGATCCCGCTCAGGAACCAGAATACCTAGAAGCTTCTATCATTAAAGTCTATCCCCCAGCTAAAAATGTCTTTTTTACTCCTTGGGGTATCCAGGCAATGGTGATCTTTTTAATTGCTAATATTCTCCTCAGTCTCAATCAATGGTTAACCAACACCACCCCCACCCCGAGGAAAGCTGAGAATTCCCCCCTCGAGCAGCGCCAAAATAACTCCCGCCACCTCGATCGATTGATAGCGATCGCTCGTCCGGTACAGAAAACTCCTCAAACCAGTGCGATCGCTAATATTCCCGCTCCTCCCGTTAAAACTAGCCCGATCGCAAACATTCCCGCCCCACCAGTGGTTCAGAGTCCCCCCACCGCTATCAATCCGACTAATGCCCTCTTACCGCCCAATCCGCCACCGTCCCTCATACCCGCCCATCAATTACCCGTCAGTAAGATCAAGCAATCTTTACCCGTCGCCCCCCCGGACCCCAGCAACCCGCCAGTATCTTCCCTAGTTTCGGCACCACCGCCACCACCGCCCCAAGTCAACCCCGCCCCCTCGACCGCGGTCATTAACGAACGAATGTTAGAGGAATTGCGTCAAAGAGAAGAATCACCCGCTAATTTACCCTTTTTTCAACGGGAAAAAGCCCGTCGTCTGGCTAATCAAAACCGACAGGATGCCACGGAGTTAATGAAACAGTTACCGCCAGAATTACAAGTATCCCCTTCTCCCTCTCCCAGTAGTCCGGCACCCCCAGAAACAGCCGATCCCTCCCAGTCCCCCGTCCCTAGTTCTATCATTATTGATAGGAGCGGCACTTCGGTAAACTATTAGGGTTGGTATCGGGAGGACGGTAATGGGTTTGTTTGAGCGCATGGGCCAAGCAATTCGCGCCCAAGTCAATAGTCTGATTCAGGAAAATCAAGATCCAGAAAAACTGCTGGAAAAGGCGATCTTGGAGATGGAAGGGGAATTGATCCAAATGCGACAAGCCCTGGCGGCAGCCGTCGCTACCCAGAAACGCACCGAGCGCCAACGACAACAACAGGAAAAAGCGGCGCAAACTTGGCACGAACGCGCCCAATTAGCCCTACATCACGGTAACGAGCAACTCGCCCGCCAAGCTTTGACTCAATGGCAAACCTATCAAAGTCAGATCGCCCCCCTACAAACCTCCCTGCAACAACAGACGGCTATTATACAAAAATTAAAGAAAGAACTCTTGACAATTGAACGCAAATATGCTGAGATGAAAGCACAGAAAAGCCTTTATCTGGCCAGATTGCGATCGGCGAGCGCCAGCCAAAAAGCCCAAGAAATTATGGGCAGTTTGAACAGCAGTCAGATGGGGACTATTTTCGAGAAATTAGAAGCAAAAGTCCTAGAAGCCGAATCCCAAGCCGATTTAATCCAGTATAAAGACCCCTTAGAGCGACAATTCCAAGATTTGGAGGGACAAAAACAAATTGAAGCGGAATTACTCAAGTTAAAACAAGAAAACTTGGATGAGTGATGTGGGGTGTAGGGTGTGGGGTGTATTTTCAGTGAACAGTAATCAGTAATCAGTAATCAGTAATCAGTAAACTCACATCTGACTGATGAATACTGACTGCTGATTGCTTCTGTAGTTGATCAGAAATTTGGGTTGAAAACCCCGTCCTTTTAGGATGGCCTTGTGCTAAAATACCCACAAGTGGTTCCGACCGTGAGAACGTGAGCAAACAGGTTAAACGTCCTACTCCGTGATCTCAAAATTTCTAACAGTCAATGGTGTTTAATTAAGTCCAAACTGTCAGAACCCAAAACAATAAAATACTGTGGGACACACAGAAATTTACGCTTGGGGAGTAGTCTTTAAGAGTGCTTGCCTTATAGGTGTAGTCGGACTAGATATGAAACTGTAAGTCCAAAGCTAACTTAGTTAGTAGAGGCCGGATTCAGCCCAAGAATCTCCGCACTTTTAGGGCGGAGAGTGTCAAATTAGAGGATGAGCCGTTAGGCAAGATAGGAAATTTTAAGAACAGTTAACTGATTTAGTACACACCGAGAGGAACAAGAGCGTCATGGGTTTATTCGATCGCCTTAGCCGAGTTGTCCGAGCTAACCTCAATGATATGGTGAGCAAGGCTGAAGATCCAGAAAAAATGCTGGAACAAGCTGTCAGTGATATGCAAGAGGATCTAGTACAGGTACGTCAAGCGGTCGCTAGAGCGATCGCTGAACAACGACAAACGGAACAAAAATACAGCAAAGACCAGTCAGAAGCCAATAAATGGGAACAAAGAGCCAAATTAGCCCTTTCTAAAGGGGATGAAACTCTCGCCCGGGAAGCTCTTAAACGCAAGAAAGATTTCACGGAAACCGCCGCCATTCTCAAAAATCAACTGGATCAGCAAACAGTACAGGTAGAAAGTCTAAGAAAAAACTTGATTGCGCTCGAAAGTAAGATTTCTGAGGCAAAAACCAAGAAAAATATGTTAGTAGCTCGCTCCAGAGCCGCAAAAGCTAACGAAGAACTCCAAAAAACCCTCGGCAGTATCGATACCAGTAGTTCCATGTCCGCTTTTGAGCGCATGGAAGCAAAAGTTATCGAGTCAGAAGCCCGTGGTCAAGCGATCGGTGAAATCAGTGGTGTCGGCATCGAACAGGAATTCGCTAGACTAGAATCCGGTAGCGATGTGGATGATGAATTAGCACTGCTAAAAGCACAAATGTCTGGCGGGGCATTACCGGGTACAGCTTCTAGTCAACCCACTTTACCCCAAGCAACCACCGTCAGGGATTCGGCAGTGGATGCGGAATTAGAGGAATTGCGATCAAAGTTAAAAGAAATGTAAAACTTTGAGAGCGTCGAGACGTACTATCTATGGTACGTCTCTATTTATTAATTTTGTCGTTGAGATAGGGAATAAGCTAAGACGCATTTTAACCGCCTATCCCTAGATTAGTTCTCTCCTCCGACGTCGGGGGGCAAGGGTAGGGTTGATTCATGAATCAACCCTACTATGAATTAACCCTACCATGAATTAACCCTACCATGAATTAACCCTACTATGAATTAACCCTACTATGAATCAGCAATTCCAAATTCAGAATGTAGCAAGGAATACAGAATACAAAACGCTTTTGCCCTGTAGCTCCCCATCCAAAATCAAGAAGAATTAACGCGAGTAACAGGGATGGCCTC
>VYKR01000099.1_pt1 | contig 18642 bp, 20 predicted proteins | sample 5109561 | NCBI WGS metagenome assembly VYKR01 (sample SAMN12291799, study PRJNA351875) | freshwater metagenome | isolation source: freshwater lake | place: USA: Michigan, Ford Lake | collected 2015-08-15
TCAACCAGGGTCAGGTCGGACGCGCCGTCGGGCTGCTCCGCCGCGCCGCCATGCTCGATCCGGGCAACCCCCTTGTCGGCCGCGATCTCGCCCGCGCCGAGCGCATCGCCTCCACCGTGCGCGCGCAACGGTAAGGCGATGGCAAGGATGCGCCGCTAACCATGCCCGCCGATGACGAATCGGAGGACGCTCGGCGCATGACCACCATCGGCCGGTACGAGGTGCAGGGGCGGCTCGGCGAGGGCGCGATGGCGGACGTGTACCGCGCGCACGATCCGGGCATCGGCCGCACGGTCGCGATCAAGGTCCTGAAGCCCGAATACGCCCGCAACGCCGATATCGGCCGACGCTTCCTGCGCGAGGCGCGGGCCGCGGGCGCGCTGAACCACCCCAATATCGCGACCATCCACGATGTCGGCGAGGTCGACGGCGTCGCGTACCTGGCGATGGAGCTGATCGAGGGACGCCCGCTCGACACCGTGATCCAGGCGCAAGGGCGTATGCCGCATGAGCGCGTGCTCCTGCTGGCGCGCCAGCTCGCCGACGCGCTCGCCTACGCGCACCGCGCGGGCGTCGTGCACCGCGACGTGAAGCCCTCGAACATCCTCCTGTCGGAGGACGGCCGCACCGCCAAGCTGCTCGATTTCGGCGTGGCGCGCCTCGATGGTTTCGGCGACTCGGACCCGGCCAGCCTCGCCAGGACGCAGGTCGGGCAGCTGATCGGCACGCCGCGCTACATGAGCCCCGAACAGGCGCTGGGCCTGCCCGTGGACGGGCGCGCCGACCTCTTCTCGCTCGGCGTCGTGCTGTACGAGATGGTGACGGGCAAGGTCGCCTTTCCGGGCACCAGCCTCGCCACGCTCGCCATCCAGATCGCGCAGGACAAGGTGCAGCCGATCGACCGGTCGATCGGCGACTGCCCGCCGGGTCTGCGCTTCATCATCGACAAGCTGCTCTGCAAGAAGCCGGACGCGCGCTTTCCGAACGGCGAGGCGCTGGTCGCGGCGCTCGATCGCGAGATCGGCGCGGGCAAGGACGCCGAACCGGCGCGGCGCGGCCTGCCGCTCCGGCTCAAGCTGCCGCTGGCGCTGGTCGGCGTCACGGCGGTCGCCCTGTTCGGCAGCACCTATTCGATCCAGGGCCGCGAACGCCGCGCGCTCGAGCATATGGCGGTCGTGTCCGGAGAGACGATCGCGACCTTCGTCACCGGCAACGCCGCCGTGACCGCCGCCGACAATGCCGGCCTGCCCGCCGACGCGCAGGACTGGTCCGCGCTCCAGGCCTTTGCCGTCACCGCCGCGCGCGACCGGGGCGTGCGCGGGATCGTCGTGGCCGACCAGGCGGGCGTGATCCGCGCGTCGAGCCGCCCCGAACTGATCGGCCGCCGCTACGTCCAGCCCGTGGGCGAGAAGCGGGTCGAGGGGGCGGCGACGCCCGTCACCACCGCGCCCGACGCGGGCGAGGGGGCGGGGCTGCGCTTCGTCCGCCCGATCCGCTATGCCGGGGCGCGGTTCGGCACGGTCGACCTCGTGCTCAGGCGCACGGCGCTCGACGACGCGCTCGCCAATTCACGCGCGCTCCTGACCGCGCTCGCCATCGGCGTGATGCTCGCCGTCATGCTGGTCGGCTATTTGAGCGGCGCGTTCGTCGCCAAGCCGCTCCGCCGCCTGCGCGAGGCGCTGGACGACGCGCCCGCCGCCGGCTTCGCCGTGCGCATCTCGCACGGGCGCCGCGACGAGTTCGGCGCGGCGTTCGACAGCTTCAACCGCGCCGCCGCCGCGATCGAACCGCAACTCCAGGGCGTGCCCGCCGATGACGAGGCGGCGGTCCTCGCCACGCGCATCGCCGCGCCCAGATTGGCCGCCTGACGATGTACATGCTCCAGCTCTTCGACGCGGAGGACGCGATCCAGCCGCTCGACGCGCGGCTGATCCGCGAGGGGAGCCTGCGGATCGGGCGCGACGCCGCCGCCGACTGGCCGATCGTCGATCCCGATTGCCAGCTCTCGCGCGCGCACCTGGAGATCGGAGCGGACGCGAACGGCCTCCGGCTCCGCGCGCTCGGCGCGAACGGCGTCTTCGACGACCTGTCGGGCGCGCGCTTCCCCGACGGCGAGGAGGTCGAGTTGCCGCTGCCCGGCGCGCTGCGCCTCGGCCGCTTCCGCATCGTCGTCACCCACGCGCCGCACGGCGAGGTCGACGTCAGCGGCGGGCGCACCATGATCCTGACGCCGCCGCTCGGCTCGTCGGCCGACGTGCCCAGCGAGTGGGCCGACGGCGCGGAGCCGGTGAGCTTCACCGAGGGTTCGCTCCTGGAAGCGTTCTGCCAGGGCGCCGGCATCGACGCGTCCACCCTGTCGGGGGAGGATTCGGAGGCGGTCATGCGCCGCGCGGGCGCGGTCTACCGTCAGATGGTGCTCGGCGTCGGCGACCTGATGGCGGAGCGCGACCGCGCGCGAGCCCGTTATCAGCTGACCCGGACCACCATACGCGGCGCGGACAACAACCCGTTCAAATGGGCGCCGTCGCAGCGCCTGGCGATCGACCTGCTCTTGGCGGGATCGTCCGGCTTCCTGTCGGGACCGGCGGCGCTCGGGGCATCGTTTCGCGACCTGAAACGGCACCTCGTCGCCACCTTCGCCGGTTTGCAGGGCAGCCTGCGCTCCGCGGTTGACGCCTTCGATCCTGTCGCGCTCGACGCCGCCGTCGCCGACCGCAGCTCGCTCCTGAAAAGCCGGACCGCGCTCCAGATGGCGGAGGTCGGCGACCGTCACGCGGATCTCAAGCGCCAGCTGGACGCGGGTGTGGAGGGCTCGCTCGATCGCGCTTTCGTCGCGGCCTATGACGCCACCGATGCCGTGCTCCAGCGCGAAACCGGACGCGGGTGATCGGCCTGCTGCGCCGACTGACGCGGCGCGAGACCCGCCCGGCGCCCTCCTTCGCGGTCCGCTCGGTGCACCGGACGCATGTCGGGCGCGTGCGCCAGGTCAACGAGGACCGCGTGCTCGACCGCCCCGACGCCGGGCTCTGGGCGGTCGCCGACGGCATGGGCGGACACAGCGCCGGCGACCGCGCCGCCACCGCCGCGATCGACGCCCTGGAGGCGCTGGCCGCGCCGGTTACCGCCCAGGCGATCCTCGACGCGCTGCACGGGGCCAACCGGTCGATCGCCGCGCAGGCGGGACAGGGCGGCAGCGGCACCACGATCGTCGCCGCCTGGATCGAGGAGGAGCGCCTCCACCTGTTCTGGGCGGGCGACAGTCGCGCCTACCGCGTCCGCGACGGCCGCGCGACCCCGCTCACCCGCGACCACAGCCTGGTCCAGGAGCTCGTCGATGCCGGGATGCTGACGGAGGTGGAGGCCGAGCGACACCCCCGCGCCAATGTCATCACCCGCGCGCTCGGCATCGCCGAGGCCGTGCGGATCGAGACGGCGACCACCGATATCGGGATGGGCGACCTCGTCCTGCTATGCTCCGACGGCCTGTCGCGCTCGCTCGATCCGCGCGACTTCGCGCCCATGCTCGACCTCGACGCGCAGGCCGACCGGTTGCTGATGAACGCGCTCCGGCGCGACGGCAGCGACAATGCGTCGCTCGTGCTGATCGCGCCGTTCGACCCGGCCTGACCGGCCGTCAGGGCCGCGTCGCGACGATGATCGGTCCGCCGTCCGGGCTTTCGGCCGTCACCGCGCCGCCCGCGGGCGGGATCGGCAGGTCCACTTCTCCTGCACCGGGCAGGCATCGGCCCGCCGCGTTCGTGACCGGACGGGCGTCCCCGGCCCCGGGCGGGACCGCGATCAGCGACCCGACCTCCTCGCCCGCCCGGCATAGATGGATCGGCTCGCACGCGGCGGGCAGCCGTCGCGCGTCGCACGGAAAGCCGATCCGCGCGATCCGGCCCGCCGCCAGCGTCAGCGGCAGCAGGCGCGGGTCCGGCTCCGGCGAGCCCGGAATTACCTGAGCGACCCGCTCGCCGCCGCTCGTCCGGAGCGGCGCGGGCAGCACCAGCGGATCGGCGCGGAACGGGGCGGTCACGGCGCCCAAGCCCGTGATCGCGCCGCGCCATTCGCTGCGCAGGACGTCCGCCGGTCCGTTGATCGCCGGCTCCGCCCCGCGTGGCGCGAGCAGCGTCGCCGAAAAGCCGACCGCGACGACCGCCAGCACGATCAGCAGCGCGCGCATGGCACGCCGACCGACGAGAAAGCGCCCGCGCCGCCGATCACGCCGCGCGGCCCGGTCATTCGGCCTTGCAATAGAGCAGCGGGATGGAGGGCGGGACGATCCTGATCGGCGCCGGCCGCGCCATCGCCGCGCTCGGCCTGCTCGACACGCTCGTCGTCCTGTCGCTCGGGCTGATGGCCGTGGACCTCGCCGTGCCGCGCGGGATCGTCGGGCGCGTGCAGGCGCCCGTGTCGCTGTTCGTCGCGATCGGGGTGCTGACGGCGGCGATCGCGACCGCGACCAAGGCGATCGCGATCATGGTCGGCCTGCTGCTCGCCGTCCCGTTCGGGACGATCGTCTACCTGCTGGTCTGGGCGGGGTTTCCCGTCGGCAAGGCGGCGGCGATGCTCGGGCTGATCATGGGGCTGAAGCTGACCGGCGCGGTGCTGCTCGCGGTCGCGCATCGCGGCTTCCTCGGCAACAAGGGGCTGCTCGCGCTGCTCGCCGCCTCCATCGCCTCGACCTGGCTGGTCGGCGTCATCCACCGCTGGCCGCCGGGCTTTCTCGCGACGATCGCCGACGGGATCGCCGCTTTGGTCGTCGCGGCCGTCGCCGGCCTGTGGAGCGTATTCCTGATCGTCGGATCGCTCGTCGCCATGCCGGCCCTCCTGCGCAGCCTGCGCCCGGTCTGATCCGGGCGGGTCAGCGCGCGACGATCTCCGCCAGCGTCACCGGCCGGAACGCCCGCGCATCGACGCCGACGTCATGTTGGCGCGGCATCGGCTTCAGCCGCCCATGGCTGTGGCCGTGCAGGTCGACCGCGCCCCGGCCCTGCCGATTCCAGCTGCGGAACGGGTAATGGCACAGGACCAGCGGCGTCCCGTCCACCTCGATCTCGGCATAATCGGCGACGCTCGCCCAGCCCTCGGCCTGCGCGGTGCCGGGCGGGTCGTTATTGCCGCGGATCAGGTGCTTGATGCCGTGTAGCCGCGCCAGCAGCCCCGGCATTTCGGCGGCGCGGCGAGCGACATCGCCCAGGTGCCAGACCGTGTCGTCCGGTGCGACGGCGGCGTTCCAGTTCGCGACCAGCGCTTCGTCCATCTCGGCCACCGACGCGAACGGGCGGCGGCCGATGTTGAGCACGCGGTGGTCGCCGAAATGCGTGTCGGCGGTGAAGAACACGCTCACCATGCCCGGCCCGCGTTCAGCCGGACGCGCCGTGCCTGTCGCGCAGCCGCTCGCTCGCGACCGCGCGTTGCAGCTCGGCCCAGGGCTCGTCGCAATCCTGGGGCATGACCACGGGCACCGACAGGCACATGCTCTGCGTCGGCAGCACGTCGCGCCAGTCGGTGATGAGCTGCTTGTAGGCGCGCCCGACCGCGCGGATGTTGCGGTCGAGGTCGAACAGCCCGAGTGCGTTCACCCGCCCGTTCTTCTCGCGCAGCGCCGTGTCCCAGTCGACCTGATCGGTCAGCGAGTACCAGGTGAAGCCGACGATCGGCGTTCCCGTGTTGCGGACGCGGAGCACGTTGGCCCATTGCTTCCACAACCAGTCGACCGCCTCCGTGCCGAGCGGCCCTTCGACCATGTTGGTCTCGGTGTGCATGACCGGAAGCATGTAGCGGTCGTGATATTGCCGCGTGATTTCGTCGTAACCGAACACCTCGCCCGACGCGGTGGTCGATCCGTCGGCGCGCACCCGGTGCTCGTTGGTGACGTAGTAATCGTTGCCCAGGATCGAGTGCTGTTTCAGCCGGTTGTCGAGGAAGAAGTGGTACTCCTCGCGCGTCATGCCGTTGTCGAGCAGGTATTCGTACATCTCCGAATCGACGCGCCGGCCGTAATTCAGATCGAGCGTCAGGAAACGCTGCGAGTTGTAGATCTCGGCATGCTTGATCGCCGCCGGGTTCTCCGCGTGGAAATATTCGGACGATTCCGACTGGATGAAGATCGCGTCGGGTCGGGCGAGCAGGATGGCGCGCATCGCCAGGACGTTAGCCTTGACGATGTGCTTCAGGGCGGTGACGAACGTCCCGTCGGTCGTCCCCTGCTCGTTCCACCAGCCGTAGCGCGCGGAGAAGGTCGCGCAGATGAACATCTCGTTGACCGGCGTGTAGAGCTGCACCCAGGGGTAGCGCCGCGCGAACTCGCCGGCATAGGTCCCGAACAATGCGGGGAAGTCCGGGTTCTGGAAGTTGCCGATCCAGTCGGGCACGCCGAAATGGCAGAGGTCGACGATGGGGACGATGTTGCGGCGCTTCAGCTCGGCGAACGTCTCGTCGGCGAAGTTCCAGTCATAGCGCCCCTCCGCTACCCAGGTCGTGTGGATCGGCGGGCCATAGCGGAGATACTGGATCCCCATCTCTTCCACGAGCGCGAAATCCTCGCGCCAGCGCTCGTAGAAGCGGCAGGACTCCATCTCGTCGACGCGCGTGCGCCCGCCGTCGATGGTGGGCACGCTGTTCTCGATGCCCGTCGCGAACATGAAGGTGGCGATGGTGTAATCTCCCGGTGATCGACGGGAACGCGGGGCAGGGAGAAGGGGTCCGCCGAGCTATGCTCCCAACGGCGCGAACCTGCTAGGCGGCGCGCGAGACCACGGAGCGGTAGCTCGGCTCGGGGATCGGCAATCCTTCGTCGCGCGCGACATCGAGCCATAGCTCCATCGCGACCTGGGCCTCGGCGACGGCTTCGGCGGGAGTATCACCGTGTGCCGAGCAAAAGCGTAGGTCGGGCACGTTGGCGATCCAGCAGCCGTCCGGCTCGTGCCAGAAGACGTCGATGTGGTAATGGGGTGTATTCACTCTTCCAGCTCCAACCCGCTCTCGCGCACCATATCCAGGAACTCGCGCACCTGATAGTCCTTGGCGTCTTTCCCGCGCGGCTGGATCACGAGCAGATCGACGCGCGCGGGATGGCGAAAGGTACGATGGCTACCGCGCTGCCGCAGTTTAACGAACCCGAACGCGCCGACAAGCTGCTCGAATTCGCGAAACGAGTGCCCGCGTGGGTTGGCGAGAAAACGGGCGTAAAGCTTGGCGATACGGGTCATGGCGGGTCTCCTTACCCGCGAGTTCGCAGGATCGCGAGATCGTCGTTACCGCGGTCAGCGCGTCGGAATAGTAGGCGGCTGTTGTAGCGCGCCGCGCTACAACATCACCGCGCCGCCCTTCGCCCCGCCCGGATTGCGCTCTGCTTCCCGTACCGCGTCTTCCGCGTTCCCGGCTTGCCCTCGTTCGAGCGGCCCATGATCGGTGCCTTTTGCTCGTGGACGGGGAGGCCGAGCTCTTCGTTCTCCAGCTGCCTGATCTCGTCGCGCAGCCGACCCGCTTCCTCGAACTCAAGATCGGACGCGGCTTTGCGCATCTTGCGCTCCAGCTCCTCGATATACGCGCGCAGATTGTGGCCGACCATGTGCGGGCGGTCCTCGTCGATCGGGATCGTCACCTGATCGCCCGATGCCACATGCGCGATCACGTCGGCGATGTTGCGGCGGATGGTGGTCGGCGTGATGCCGTGCTCGAGATTATACTGCTCCTGCTTCTCGCGCCGGCGCCCGGTCTCGCGCATCGCGCGCTCCATCGATCCGGTGATGCGGTCGGCGTACAGGATCACGCGCCCGTCGACGTTCCGCGCCGCGCGGCCGATCGTCTGGATCAGCGACGTCTCCGACCGCAGGAACCCTTCCTTGTCCGCGTCGAGGATCGCGACCAGCCCGCATTCGGGGATGTCCAAACCCTCGCGCAGCAGGTTGATGCCGATCAGCACGTCGTACACCCCCAGCCGCAGGTCGCGAATCAGCTCGATGCGCTCCAGCGTCTCGACGTCCGAATGCATGTAGCGGACCTTGAGCCCCGCCTCGTGCATGAACTCGGTCAGGTCCTCAGCCATGCGCTTGGTCAGCGTCGTGACGAGCGTCCGGTAACCCCGCTCGGCGGTCGCGCGGCACTCCCCGATCAGGTCCTGGACCTGCTCCTCGACCGGCTTGATCTCGATCGGCGGGTCGATCAGCCCGGTCGGGCGGATCACCTGCTCGGCGAACACGCCGCCCGTCTGCTCCATCTCCCACGATCCCGGTGTCGCCGAGACGTAAGTGGTCTGCGGGCGCATCGCCTCCCACTCGTTGAAGCGTAGCGGTCGGTTGTCGATCGCCGACGGCAGGCGAAAACCATACTCTGCCAACGTCAGCTTGCGCCGATGATCGCCCCTGGACATGCCGTTGATCTGGCCGATCGTGACATGGCTTTCGTCGACGAACAGCAGCGCGTTCTCGGGCAGGTACTCGAACAGGGTGGGCGGCGGTTCGCCGGGCAGTCGCCCGGTCAGGAAGCGGCTGTAATTCTCGATCCCGTTGCACGACCCCGTCGCGGCGATCATCTCCAGGTCGAAATTCGTCCGCTGCTCCAGCCGCTGCCGCTCGATCAGCTTGCCCTCGATCTCCAGCTCCTTCAGCCGCTCGGTCAGCTCGTGGCGGATCGCCTCGGCCGCCTGCTTCATCGTCGGGCCCGGGGTGACGTAATGCGAGTTGGCGTAGATGCGCACCGAGTTCAGCGTGGCGTTCTTCTTGCCGGTCAGCGGATCGAACTCGACGATCTCCTCGATATCGTCGCCGAAAAAGGACACGCGCCACGCCGCGTCCTCATAATGCGAGGGGTAGATTTCCAGCGTGTCGCCCTTGACGCGGAAATTGCCGCGCTGGAACGCGGCGTCGTTGCGCTTGTACTGGAGCGCGACGAGCTTCCGGACGATCTCGCGCTGGTCGACGCTCTGCCCCTTTTTGAGGTCGAAGATCATCGCCGAATAGGTCTCGACCGAACCAATGCCGTACAGGCACGACACCGACGCGACGATGATCACGTCGTCGCGCTCCAAGAGCGACCGGGTGGCCGAATGGCGCATCCGGTCGATGCCCTCGTTGATCGAGGATTCCTTCTCGATATAGGTGTCCGACCGCGGCACGTACGCCTCGGGCTGGTAGTAATCGTAGTAGCTGACGAAATACTCGACCGCGTTCTCCGGAAAGAACGACTTGAACTCGCCGTAAAGCTGCGCCGCCAGGATCTTGTTGGGCGCGAGGACGAGCGCGGGGCGCTGCAGCGCCTCGATCACCTTGGCGACGGTGAAGGTCTTGCCGGAGCCCGTGACGCCGAGCAGCACCTGGTCCCTCTCGCCCGCCCGCGCGCTTTCGACCAGCTCGGCGATCGCGCCCGGCTGGTCGCCCGACGGCGTGTATTCAGTGACCAGCTTGAACGGGCGCCCGCCCTCGGCCTTTTGGGGACGTTGCGGGCGGTGGGGGACGAAGTCCTCGCCCGTTTCCGGCTCGGCGAGGCTGGTGCGGATCTGGATGGCCATGGCCGGAGATATGGGGCCGCGTTCCCGTTTCGTCACGGGGTGACGCGCGGTGACATGGGCGTTACGCTCGCCGAAAAGGGGATCACGCCATGAAGCCACGCCACCTCGTTCTTGCGGCCGCCCTGGTCGCCGCGCCTGCCACCGCGCAGACCGACTATGCCGCCGCGGTGAAAGCCGATTACGACCGCGACCTGGGGGCGCTTTGGGATCACTTCCACCGCAATCCCGAGCTGTCGTTCAAGGAGGTGAAGACCGCACAGCGCATGGCGGCCGAGCTCCGCAAGGTCGCGGGCATGCAGGTGACGGAGAAGGTCGGCGGCACGGGCGTCGTCGGCGTCCTGAAGAACGGCGCCGGCCCGGTGGTGCTGGTGCGCGCGGACATGGACGGCCTGCCGGTCGAAGAGAAGTCCGGGCTGGCCAACGCGTCCAAGGCGCGCCAGGTCGGGGTGGACGGGGTCGACGTGCCGGTCATGCACGCCTGTGGCCACGACACGCACATCACCGCGATGGTCGGCACCGCCCGGCGGCTCGCGGCGCTCAAGGACCGGTGGAAGGGCACGGTGGTGTTCATCGTCCAGCCCGCCGAGGAGCGGGTCGGCGGCGCCAAGGCGATGATCGCCGACGGGCTGTACACCCGCTTTCCCAAGCCGAACTATGCGGTCGCCTTTCACGTCGACGCGGACGGGGAGGCCGGGGTCGTGTCGGCGTCGGAGGGCATCCAATATTCGTCGTCCGACTCGGTGAACATCACCGTGCCCGGCATCGGCGCGCACGGGGCCAGTCCGCATCAGGGCAAGGACCCGGTCTACATGGCGTCGCAGATCGTGATCGCGCTCCAGGGGCTGATCAGCCGCGAGCGCCAGCCGCTCGATCCCGGCGTCATCACCGTGGGGTCGTTCCACTCGGGGCTGAAGCACAACATCATCTCCGACGAGGCGAAGCTCCAGGTGACGGTGCGCGCCAATAACGAGGCCGAGCGCGCCCGGCTGATCGCGGGGATCAAGCGCGTCGCGGCGGGGGTGGGGACGCTCAACGGCATGCCCGCCGACCGCATGCCGCGCGTCGAGGTGCCCGAGGGCACGCCCGTCACCGCCAACGATCCCGAACTCGCCCGCCGGCTGAACACCGTCATGGTCGGCGCGCTCGGCGCCCAGCGGGTCAAGCCGTTCGTCCAGGAGGGCATGGGCGCGGAGGACTTCGCCTACCTCGTCGAGGCGAAGCACGGCATCAAGGGCTATTATTTCGGAGTCGGCGGCACCCCGCAAACGGCGCTGGACGCCGCCAAGGCGGGCGGTCCCAAGATCGGGTCGCACCATTCGCCCGAGTTCAAGATCGCGCCCGAACCCGCGATCGTGACCGGCACGGTCGCGACGGTGGCGGCGGTGCTCGACCTGCTGAAACCCGGCGCGACGGTCGCGGCCGCGAACTGAACCACATCAACACCGGGAGAGACGACATGATCGGCTATGCGACCTTGGGCACCAACGACATCGATCGCGCGCTCGCCTTTTACGACGGGCTGTTCGCGGCGATCGGGGGCAAGCGGCTGATGCAGATGCCCGACGAGCGCAAGCTGACCTTCTACGGCACGGGCCGGGGCCAGCCGATGCTGGGCATCGGCAAGCCCTATGACGGCGGGCAGGCGACCAGCGGCAACGGCACGATGATCTCCCTGTCGATGGACGCGCGCGAGCAGGTCGACGCGGTTCACGCGAAGGCGATGGAGCTGGGCGCCGCCGACGAGGGCGCGCCCGGCGTGCGCGGCCCCGAGGAGATGGGCTTTTACGGCGCCTATTTCCGCGATCCCGACGGCAACAAGTTCTGCGCGTACAAGATGGGCTGAGCGCATGACCGAGAAGAAGGGCCACGGCAGCGCGACCGCCAAGAAGGCCAATGCGAAGGCGGCCGAGGAAGGCGAGAAGAACCCCCGCAAATCCTCGGCCGCGCAGGCGGAGCTGGGCAAGAAGGGCGGCAAGGCGGCGGCGAAGAAGTAATCGCCGATCCCCCCTCCCTGGAAAGGGAGGGGTCGGGGGTGGGTGGACGGCACTGACCTTTCGACGCTCCGGTCGCCTTGGTCGTTGCCGAGTCGAACTCAGGTGTCCGCGCCCTCCACCCACCCCCAGCCCCTCCCTATCCAGGGAGGGGAGCAATTATTGAAGAGCGCGCACCGCTTCCGTGTCGAGCCGCCGCAGCAACTCCGCCCGCGGCACCTCGGGCACCGGCGCGCGCTGAACCAGCGGCGGTACGTCGAACGGCCGCCCGATCCCGACCGGCGCGAACCCCGTCTGACCCGTTACCCGCATCGCCTCCGCCAGCAGCCGGGGCGGGGTGTCGTACGCCTCATAGGACAGCCGGAACGTGCCCCAATGGATCGGGATCGCGGTGGTCGCGCCCGTCCGGCGGAACACCTCCACCGCGTCGACCGGGCCGATATGGCTCCCCGACGCCATCTGCCCCGGCGCGAAGCGGAACGCGCCGATCGGGAGGAGCGCGAGGCGGATCGGGCCGTGGCTCGCCGCCTCGACCGGCCAGCGCCCGTCGCCCATGCCGGTGTCGCCCGCGAAGAACAGGTTGCCGCCGGGCAGCGTCACGACGAAGCTCGACCAGAGCGCACGGTTGCGGTCGGTGAACCAGCGGCTGCCCCAATGGTGGTTGCGATTGACGATCACCTCGACCCCCGGCCGCACGGCGACGCGGCCGTTCCAGTCGAGCGCCGCCGCGCGCGCGCCGGTCTGCCCGATCACGCTGTCGTTACCCAGGCTGGTGACGATGGTCGGCCGGTCGCGCTCCCACAGCCGCTTCAGCGTCGCCTTGTCCATGTGGTCGTAATGATTGTGGCTGACGAGCACGAGATCGATCGGCGGCAGGTCCTCGAACCGCACCCCCGGCTCCGCCACGCGCTTCGGCCCCAGCCCGAACGGCCCGGCGTTGCGGCTCCAGATCGGATCGGTGAGGATGTTGAGCCCGCCAGTCTGCACCAGCACCGTCGCATGGCCGACCCAGGTCACGACCATGCGCTCGCCCTCGATACGGGGCGCGGGCTTGGCAGGCGTCACCGCGACGGTGGCGGGCCAGGGCGGTCGCCCGTCGCTGCCCGTCAGGAAGCGCCAGAAAAACCCACCACGCCCGCCGGGTCCGGGCGGACGAACGGTGTCCTCGCCGTCCGGATTGAAGAACCGCTCGCCGTCGAAATGATCGGTGACCGGACCCCGGTAGTAGATACGGTCGAGGAAGCGCGGCACGATCGTGACGAGCAGCGCTCCGCCCACGAACAGCGCGAGCAGCGTCCAGCCGATGAACTTCAGGATGGCGAACAAGGGGAGGGGCTCCGGGTGAAGCGAATGTAACGCGGGTTAACGCCGAATGGTCCCTAGCTCGTCGTTCGTCATGCCGGACTTGTTCCGGCATCCATCGTTGTGCAGACCCCGCCGGGACCGAACACGGACAACGATGAACCTCGGACGAAGTCCGGGGTGACGGAAATGGGGGGTAAGTCGATGCGTCACCTGACAGCCGGACTCATGCTGGCGATCGCGCCCGTCGCCGCCCAGGCCCGCGACGCCGTCGTCGAGGAACGCACGGTCGACCAGCTCCAGGCCGACATGACCACGCGCCGCGCCACCTCCGCCGACCTCGTGCGCGCGTATCTCAAGCGGATCGAACGGCTCGACCGGCGCGGGCCGACGCTGCGCTCGGTCATCGCGCTGAACCCGGAGGCGCTGGCCCAAGCCCGCGCGCTCGACGCCGAGCGCAAGGCAGGGCGGATACGCGGGCCGCTCCACGGCGTCCCCGTGCTGATCAAGGACAATATCGACACGCTCGAGATGCCGACCACCGCCGGCAGCCTCGCGCTCACGGATAATCATACCCGCCGCGACGCGCCGGTGGTGGCGCGTCTGCGCGCGGCCGGCGCGGTGATCCTGGGCAAGACTAATCTGTCCGAATGGGCCAATATCCGCTCGAACAACTCGATGAGCGGCTGGAGCGCGGTGGGCGGGCTGGTTCGCAATCCGTACGCGCTCGACCGCACCGCCTGCGGCTCGTCCTCGGGCTCGGGCGCGGCGGTGGCGGCGAGCCTGGCGGCGGCGGCGGTGGGGACGGAGACCGACGGCTCGGTCGTCTGCCCCGCGTCGGTCAACGGGCTGGTCGGGTTCAAGCCGACGCTTGGCCTGGTCAGCCGCACGCATGTGGTCCCGATCAGCCACAGCCAGGACACGCCCGGCCCGATGACCAAGACGGTGCGCGACGCCGCCGTCATGCTCGGCGCGATGGCCGGGAGCGACCCCGCCGACGCGGCCACGGCCCAGGCGGACGCCCGCCGCCGCGACTATGTCGCCGGCCTGTCGGCGAGCGCTCTGTCGGGCCTGCGCGTCGCGGTATATCGGCCGGGTAACATGGGCGCCGATCTGACCGCGCGCTTCGACGCGGCGCTCGGCGTGCTGCGAAGCGCGGGCGCGGTGCTCGTCGACGTGAAGCGCCCGGCGCTCGACGGCCTGGGCGAGGCCGAGCTGACGGTGCTGCTGACCGAACTAAAGGTCGATCTGGACGTCTATCTCGCGACCACGCCCACGGCTGTCCGGACCCGCACGCTGGACGGGGTGATCGCGTTCAACAAGGCGAACGCCGCCGCCGAATTGCCCTTTTTCGGGCAGGAGTTGTTCGAGCAGGCGGCGGTAACCAAGGGCCTGCGCGATCCCGCCTATCTCGCCGCGCGCGCGAAGTCGCTCCGGCTGGCGGGCGCCGAGGGGATCGACGCGATGCTGAAGACCGCGAACGCCACGATCCTCGTCCAGCCGAGCTACGGCGCGGCGTGGCTGTCCGACACCGTCTACGGCGACCAATATGGCGGGCCCAGCGCGTCGGGGCTGGCGGCGGTCGCGGGCTATCCGAACCTGACGGTGCCGATGGGGCTGGTCGACGGCCTGCCCGTGGGGCTCAGCTTCGTCGCAACTGCGGACGCCGACGCGGCGGTGCTCGGCGCGGGCTATGCCTATGAGCAAAGGTCGCGCGCCCGGACTGTCCCGCGCTACCTGCCGACCGCCGACGCCGGGCCGGGGCTGGAGGGCGCGCTAGCGAAGTAGGTCGGCGCGCACGTGGATCGCGCGGAGCGACACGCGCACCTCGATCATGAAGCTCGTCAAGGCGATGATCAGCATCACCATCGCCAGGATGAACGTTACCGCCACCGCCGGCCCGACATGTAAGGAGGTCAGGCTGCCGACGAACAGCAGCGCCACGACCAGGCACGTCGCGACCGCGCTCGCGACCGCCAGGAACAGCGCCAGGTTGATGATCGTGATCCGCCGGTCGAGCAGCCGAAGCTCCCAGACATGCCGATCATGCTCGGGCCCGGTCGAGCGCGGATGAAGCGACTCAAGCGCGCGGGTCCGGTCGATCACCCGCGACAACCGCCCCGCCAGCACGTTCAGCAGCGCGCAGATCCCCGCCAGCATGAAGATCGGCGACAGCGACAACTGGATCGACTGCGCGATCGACGACACGGCGGGAAGGGAGGGGATCATCGGGCGCGTGTCGCCGAACCCGAGCGGCGTCGCAAGGGACCGGTCACACCCGCCGGTAGCGGAAATACCAGACTTCGCGGCCGTGCCGGCGCGCCTTGCGCTCGTAGCGCGTCTCCGGCCAGTCGGCGGGGCGGGTGAGGAAGTCGGCGGGCGTCCGCGCCTGCCAGTCGAAGTCGCGCCGCCGGTCCATCACCGCCATCGCCCAGCGGCAATAGGTCGGGTCGTCGGTGCCCAGCCGGAACTCCGCCCCGGGCACGAGCTTGGCCGCGATCAGGTCGAGCGGGCCGTGATTGACCATGCGCCGCTTGGCGTGGCGCGCCTTGGGCCAGGGATCGGGATGGAGCAGGTACACCCGCTCGAGCGACGCGTCCGGCAACCGGTCGAGCACGTCGAGCGCGTCGCCCATGTGCAGCCGCACATTGGACAGCCCCCGGTCGCGGACATGCGTCAGCGCGCCGACCACGCCGTTCAGGAACGGCTCGCATCCGATGAAGCCCGTCCCCGGCGCGGCCCCCGCCTGCGCCGCCAGATGCTCGCCCGCGCCGAAGCCGATCTCCAGCTGGAGCGGGCGCGTATCCCCGAACAGCGCGGGGGCGTCGAGCGCACCGGTCGAGGGAACGCTCAGCTCGGGCAGTAACTCCTCGACGAGCGCGGCCTGGCCCTGGCGGAGCTTGTGCCCCTGGCTGCGGCCGTAAAGCCGGCGGATGGTGGCGGGATCGTTCATGCTGCTTTCGTCATGCCGGACCTGGTCCGGCATCAATCGTTGTGCGGACACCGCGGTCGCGGGCTATTGCGCGACCATGGACCCCGGAACAAGTCCGGGGCGACGGGAAGCGCTGAACCGACCGACGGAACCTAGGCCCCGAACAGTTCCAGCTGCTTGACCTTGGGAGCGACGAGCGGGCGCAGCTCGGCGCGGTCGGCCAGCGCCACCGGCCGCCAATCCTCCGCGATCAGGAACGGCCGGACCTTCGCCACCGACGCGGTCAGCCGCGCGACATCGTCCAGCCGGAGCCGCCGCCACCGCCGCGAGCGCACGATCGCGTCCACCGCCTTGACGCCCAAGCCCGGCACGCGGAGCAGGTCCTCACGCGGGGCGCGGTTCACATCGACCGGGAAGCGGTCGCGGAACTTCAGCGCCCAGGCGAGCTTGGGATCGATATCGAGCGGGAGCATCCCCGTCGCGTCGTCGGCGGCCGCCACCACCTCGTGTGGCTTGTACTCGTAAAAGCGCATCAGCCAGTCGGACTGATACAGCCGGTGCTCGCGCATCAGCGGCGGGCGCGACAGCGGCAGCACCGCCGACGCGTCGGGGATCGGGCTGAAAGCGGAGTAATAGACGCGCCGGAGGCCGAACCGGTCGTACAGCGTCGACGCGCGGGTGACGATGTCGCCGTCGGTCGCCGCGTCCGCGCCGACGATCATCTGCGTCGACTGGCCGGCCGGCGCGAAGCCGGGGGCTGACTTGTACTTCGCCTTGGCGTCGCGGCCGCCCGCGATCGCCGCCTTGGCGTCCGCCATCGCGTCCTCGATCCGCGCCGCCGACTTCTCCGGGGCGAGCCGCTTCAGCCCGCCGACCGTCGGCAGCTCGACGTTGATCGACACGCGGTCGGCATGCAGCCCCGCCTGATGGACCAGCTCGGGATCGGCATCGGGGATCGTCTTGAGGTGGATATAGCCGCGAAAATGGTGATCCTCGCGCAGCGATCGCGCCACCTCGACCATCTGCTCCATCGTGTAATTGGACGAGCGGATTATACCCGAGGAGAGGAACAGCCCCTCGATATAGTTGCGCTTGTAGAAGGATATGGTGAGGTCGACGACCTCCTTGGCCGTGAACCGCGCCCGCCGCACGTTCGAACTCTTGCGGTTGATGCAATAATGACAGTCGAAGATGCAGCTGTTCGTCAGCAGGATCTTCAAGAGGCTGATGCATCGCCCGTCGGGCGCATAAGCGTGACAGATGCCCATGCCCTCCGTCGATCCCAGACCGACACCGTCGCGACTATTGCGCTTGGCGGTACCCGACGACGCACAGGACGCATCGTATTTCGCGGCGTCGGCGAGGATGCCGAGCTTCTCCTGAATGCCGAGTTGCGCCACACGTTCGATATATGTTCGTAACATCCGGCAAGCAAGGATCGGAGCCCGCGAACTTTTTGGGAAGAAATATTTAGGACCGATCAATTGCTTGCCGGGATATTAACATAGGTCTACTAGTCGGGCAGGCTCTGATGGGGACGGTTTCGACGACATGGCTTCCGATTCCCGACTGGTGCGGCTCGACGAGCATCAGGCGATCATTCACGATATCCTCCGCCGCGGTCAGCGCATGCTGCGCGCGCCCGACCGCGACGCGGCGGGACTGGCGCGCGCCCGGTGGGAATTGGCACGCGCGCTCCTGACCTATCAGGGGTTCAAGCATCACGAGATCTTCGATCCCGTCGCGATGCGCGGCCCGCCCGATCGCGTGGCGACCGCTCGGCGGCTCAAGTCCGAGTGCATCGCGACCGGCGACACCTTCCGTGCCTATGTCGCCAGATGGAGCACGGGAAGCGTCCTCGACCGCTGGGACGAGTACCAGCCAGCCGCGCTCGCGCTGATCGGCCTGTTGAAGGACCATCTCGCGCGCGAACGCCGCGAGGCGGGCGCGTTGCTGGAAGGCAAGGCTAAACTCGAAGGCTAGGCCCGGTGGCGGCCGAGCCGGTCGGGATCAGGCCCCCGCCGCCTTTAGCGCCTGCTCGACCTGGGGCCAGGATACCGCGCCGGGGATCGGGTTGCCGTTCAGGAGGAAGGTCGGCGTGCCCGTCACCGTGCCGCTTGCCTGCGCATCGCCCGACGCCTTGGTCAGCGCGTCCTGCGCGGCCGTGTCGTTCAGGCAGGCGCGCGCCCGCGGCTCGGGAATGCCGCGCTGCTTGACGAAATCGACCAGCCCCATCGCCTCGCCGAGCGCGGCGATCTGCTGGCGCGGCGGCAATGCCTGGAGCCGCTGTTCCAGCGCGGCCCCGCCTTGTTGCAGCCGGTCGAGATACGCGGACTGGTTCGCGTACATCTGGTCGAGCACGGGAAAGAAGACGGCCGTCCCCCCGCACTGGCCGAGCAGGGCGGCGGCGAGGTCGGGCGCGCCGTGGACCAGGAAGTCGCGGAACTCGAACGACACTTTGCCGCTCGCGACATAATTCTTCAGCGGCTCCGTCGCCTCGCGCGAAAAGGCGCCGCAGGTCGGGCAGGTGCGCGCGCCATATTCGACCAGCTTCACCGGCGCATCCGGGTTGCCCATCCGGAACCCGCCCTCGGGCGTCTTGGTCACCGTCTCCGTCCAGTTCTGGCCGGCCGGTGCAGGAGCGCCCGCGACCGCGGTGGCGTTGCCGGTCGCGCCCGCGCCAGGGGCGGTCTCGCCCGAACAAGCGGCCAGGACGGACAGCGGCGCGAGCAGCGGCAGGGCAAAGGCGAGACGGATCATCATGAACTCCCGAGAAACACTGAAAAGGTCGGTTACTTGGCGCCGGCGGCGCGGAGCAGCGGCTCCAGCCGCGCCCAGTCGGCGGCCGGAACCTGGCGGCCGCCCAGGAAGAAGGTCGGCGTGCTGCGGACCTCGGCCGGGCG